>OQVL01000229.1_pt1 | contig 26165 bp, 18 predicted proteins | sample 1691501 | NCBI WGS metagenome assembly OQVL01 (sample SAMN03418253, study PRJEB22391) | human gut metagenome | biome: human-gut; feature: organic feature; material: feces | host: Homo sapiens | place: Tanzania | collected 2013-01 | reverse complement strand
ATGGGAAAAGGCTTGTATGGAGCGTATCAAGGCTCTTTACCAGCGTGACAAAAACTATTCGTGCGTTGTTTGCTGGAGTCTCGGCAATGAATCTCTCGGTGGCGAAACGCCTAAAAAGATGTACAAATGGATTAAAGAAGCCGACAAGTCAAGATTTGTTCACTTTGAATGTGACAGAGCACCTGACGAAAAAGAGCTTTCGGATGTTCAAAGCAAAATGTACGCAAAGCCTTGGGACTGCGAAGAATATGCACTCACAGGCAGAGACGGCAGACCTTACATTCTTTGCGAATACACTCACGCTATGGGCAATTCATGCGGTTCAACCGACGAATACACAACCCTTTGGGACAAATATCCTTGTCTTCAGGGCGGCTTTGTTTGGGACTGGGTTGACCAAAGCATAATGACAACCGATGAAAACGGCAAAGAATATCTTGCCTACGGCGGTGATTTCGGCGAAAATCCGCACGACGGCCACTTCTGCGGCAACGGACTTTTGTTCGGCGACAGAGCCGTTACACCGAAACTTGCGGAAATCAAAAAGCTTTACCAAAATGTTGACTTCAAGGCTATCGACGCAGAGCGTGGAATTATCGAAATTAAAAACAAAAATTTGTTTACAAACCTTAAAGAATACGATTTGCACTGGAGCCAATGCAGTGACAAGGGCGTATTCAGCGAGGGCACAGTCACAGTTGACCTTGAGCCTTTTGACAAAAAAACAATCAATCTTGAACTTGCAAAGGCTTCTTCAACAGAATACTACCTCAACCTTGAACTCAAAGTAAAAGAGGACACCTCTTGGTGCAAGGCGGGTCACATTGCAGCAGAAGAACAATTTGTTATAAACGAATTTGCGAACACATACGATGAATTGGAGGAGGACCTCCCTCTTCTTGTTGACGATACATACGGCTCACTCCGTGTTATCAGCGACGACATAAACATTCGCTTTGAAAGAAGAGAACGCAATCAGCTTTACTCAATTAAGGTAAACGGCGAAGAAATGCTACAAGCTCCTATGCGTTTGAATTTCTGGAGAGCACTCACCGACAACGACAGAGGTTCAAGAGCCGGAAGCAGGCTCGGTTGCTGGAGAGATGCGGGCGATACGCCGGGCATTTTCAACAACTCAAAGTGGAGAATTGAAAATTATCAAATTCTTGACAACGGCAAAAAAGTTGTGGTTGTAGGCGGTGCAGAAGTTTGCACACAACCTGTTTCAAGAGCAGTTGTTGTTTACACAATCACATCAAAGGGCATGGAAATAAGTCTTGAATTCAAGCCAAACGACACCTTGCCTGAAATCCCGGAAATCAGCCTTTTGTTTGAACTTCCTAAGGATTTTGAAAGTCTCACCTACCTTGGTGCAGGTCCGGACGAAAACTACATTGACAGATGCAATGCCGCAAAAATCGGACTGTACAGCACAACGGTTAACGACCTGTGGGTTGACTACCTCAAGCCTCAGGAATGCGGCAACAGAACAGGTGTAAGATACGCAACCCTTTTGGGTGACAAAAAATCATTCGGAATTGTTGCCGAGCCTGTTTGCGAGCTTAATGTTTGCCATTATCTCCCTAAAGAAATCGAAGATGTATGGCACGAAAAAGACTTGCCCGAATACAATAAAACCGTTGTAAGAGTTATCGCAAGACAGCAAGGCGTTGGCGGATATGACAGCTGGGGTGCACATTGCAACGAGAAATACAAAAACAAAACAGACAAGACATATCGTCTAAAATTCCAACTTAGATTTTAGTAAAAATTACCAAATTGTCACTTGAGCAAATCAAACTTGACAAACTAAAAATTTAGTATTATATTATCTATATCTATAAAATAATAATGATGAAAGAGGGCAGTTGCCCCGTAAGAGAGGTAAAACTATGTCATTTAAAGAACAGGTAACCGATTTTGCAGTTAAGCACGCAATAAAGTATGCCAGAAAAGACTTTGACAGAAATGCACCGAGAATTTTAAAATTAGTCGAAAAAGCAGATGTTAAGCGTGTTAACCGTTCAACATATGCAGGACTTCACAAAGTAATGGACGACCCTAACAACAACTGGATGAAGTTTGCGAAAGACATTATCTGCAATACAGACGAGCATGTTATCGAAAAGCTCGTTCCGCCGCTTATGAATGTTGCAATCAACAGCTACACAAAGCGTATGGCAGCTATCGAAAAGTACGGCTGTAATGTGCCGTGGGCAATCCTTATGGACCCAACCGCAGCATGCAACCTCAAATGCACAGGCTGTTGGGCAGCAGAATACGGCCACACAAGCAGTCTTTCATACGATGACCTTGCAAGAATAATCAGACAAGGCAAGGAACTCGGCACATATATGTATCTTTACACAGGCGGCGAGCCTACGATGAGAAGAGCAGATTTGATGCGTCTTTGCCGTGAAAACCCTGATTGTGCATTTTTGAGCTTTACAAACGGAACATTGATTGACGACAGCTTTGCTGACGAAATCAAAGAGGTTGGCAACTTCTACCCTGCATTTTCTATAGCGGCCTTTATGCTTTGTCTGGCAATACTCTACGCGTATTCTTTACCGATGTGTCTGAGGCATCAGAAGCGGATGCTATCACGAAGCCACTTACACTTTTATGGAAACTGTCGGAAGATGATAGTGTCAGAAAGGATATTGAATCACGTTTTGCCCAGTTCGTGAATGCCGCCTTAGATAATTTAGCGGGATATTCGTCGAAGTATGCTTATTTTACAGATAAGTCTGATATGGCAGTGGCTCTTACCAATCAAAAGAGCGGTGGCGACGAAGCGGCCATGAATTATCTTTCAAGGCTGATGCCAGAGACAGTAGTATCTCTTTCTGAAATCGAGGAGTATGATGACTGGAAACTACTGGTGGCTCATGACTTGGTAAAGCATACGGAGCAAAACTTGTATGAGTACATCAATCAATTTGGCGTGGACGATACCCTGATCGAGTGTCTGAATTCTTCTTATGCTAAATCTCCCCTGATTTGCACATCGCTTGGAGAGAATGAGCAGATGGTTATTCAGAGTGCGATTATACCGGAGTGTACTATTGATACGAATGTGTATATTTCTATTTTGGACGCTTTGGACTATCCTATTACTGAACAGCGCGGATTGGATGCAGAATCTTTCCCAGAAGAGAAGCTCAGGCAATTGATTCAAGAGCACTGTTTGACTATGACTTCGGATTTATTTGATTTCTTCCAAAAAAGGCATCCTCAATTACAGGTCTTATATGTAAAGAAAGATAAGACTGCGTTTAAACAGCTGCTGGAAGCGGGGGAAATTTCATTGACATCCAGTGATATTGGCCTGTTTCTGCAGGATTCTTCGTTTACCGCCGAAGAGAAAGAACTATATTTAGAACATACCGAAGGACCTGTTGCCTTATTGCCATATCAAGACCTTTCTGAAAAGATGCAGTGTATCATTGTGGATTATCATCTGGATGAGGCTGAGATTCCCAAGATTATCGAGCAGTATGAAAGTTTGCTTCCAAAGGTTCGCAAAGCTTTATTGCGCTCCATCAATCAGCATATCGAGCTTTTTGTTGGAATCAACATGGATGATAATGATGTGTTGCTGAGGGATATCATGCAGGATCCCTATATCAATAAAGAGAATAAAGTAAGGATTTTTACAGGCGCGATTTTAACGCTTGGTATGGAACAGGCTAAGGAAATGTTATCTGCTATCGATGCGGAGACCTATGGGAAGATTCTGAGGTCGGGAGCGACGAGACATATCAGAGAAACGTCGGATGCAGTAAATCGGCAGCTATTCGAGGCGCTGAAGGAACGAGGATGGATAAAGGGGTATGAAATGGTTGGGAATGAGTATATTATAGAGAGGAATTTTAGACTTGGTGTTTAAGGAAATGCTGATTAAGTTGAAGACAGAAATACAATGATACTGAAGATCATTCATTATTGCTTGCTTGATTGGAAGCCTTTGCTAGCTAAGATAAAAAAATATATCGCTACATGGAGATTGTATTATCTGGAGTAAGAAATCAGAGAGTGGAATGAGAGTAACTGGCATGAAGATTGGATAAGCGCCTCCCTTGCAATACTTGGTCACTGTATTGCGTGAGATGCTAAGTCCTTTAACAATTTCTTGCTGTTTTTTGTTCTCAAGCAGATACTGTTGCTGGATATGATCATAGGCCTTAATTGCGATTTTCACTTTGATGCAACCAATGCGGCGCACTCTTTACGGTTTTAGGGTTCTGAATGGCTGAGTTTTTCTATATTAGCACTTGCAGCACAAGGCGAATTAGGGCATAAATTATTTATTATATGTAGTTTATTTAAATGGTACAAATTGACAGAGTAGTGGCGGAATAAAATCATATGTATTCGAGTAAATGAGTGTGAAGGGCATATAAATGACTATGGGACGAGCTGTAATGGAAAGGAAATAGTATACCTGTTCGAGCTTGACTCAGTACGAATGTCGGATGAGGAGATTCTTCTTGGGCAGCAGAAGCTCTATGATGAGATCGTCCATGAGGGAAATATCGTGGTCCTCACGTATAATCAGCTGGTGGATTCTCGCGGTTTCTTCAGCCTCCTTTCGGACGCTGCGTATTACGATTCCTTCATGAAACTTTTTGAACAGGGGTGTATCCGTGTCTCTCAGTATGGGGATGAACGGACGATTTCACAGTATCTTCTGGATGCCTTGGATGAAGATAAGCAGTTCATCTTTTCTGCTTTACCGCTGAAATTCACACAGAAACGTCTGATCGCGCTGGTGAGGCGAAGCCTCATGTACTCAGACCTGTCTGAGCTTTCTGAGTATTTTGAGGGAGGAAGACGAAGCGAGGAGGAGCTTTGGGATTTATTTCTGGAAGTGAAATGCGATAGTGATGGGCGGGTCCTCTCTATCAGGGAAGAAAATGGGCGAAAGTCTGTGGCGGGAATGCGGCTTGTCATCCGACAGCTGTACTATTTCCTTTCGCTTGTTCTGGGGCTGAGTACGATGCATAGCATATATATTCCGCCTCGGAAGTTAGAAGAAATCAAAGACTTGCGGATGCATCATATCTTATCCTGCGCTTTGGAGATGGATTGCCCTGAGTTGGCTTTATGGGATGAAGCAGCACGGATTCTCCGCAGTCTTCCTTGCTACCAAAAGCAGTCGGATGGGCGATCGGTGTATCATCGGCAGATCCTTGCGGCTTCCCGTGATGCGGCGGATATGATGGCTTATCGTCTGGCAGAGGTGGTCATTGATCTTTGCTATAACTATGCCTGCGAAATCAGCATCTGCAATACGTCGAAGCATTATAATGTGAGCGAGCTTCTGGGGGATAGAGGCAGGCCTTCTTTTGAGGCTGATTTCCAGAAGCGTCTTTTTTCTTTATGGAAGGATGGAATGAAGGCTGAAAGCCGTTTTCTGAAGGCGGAGACAGATGAATGTATTCCTTTTGAGAAGCCGGCAGGATTTCCGGATTTCGTAAAGGCAGTCCGTATGGCGGGTTATACGACGTATTCCTCTTCGGGGCTATCCGATGGGGTGCCTCGCTATGAGTACGAGGAGCGAAAGCAAAAGGAAACGCAGCAGTATTTGATTCAGCGGGGGATACGGAGCAAGCTGCTGTTTTCCGGCCTTTGCTTTTTTGTAGCCTGTCTAGTGGAACTTTGTATGCAGGGGATTCAAAATGTACTGGATGACTACATTGAATGGAATGATATTTTTTATTCCGTAGCGGAGACATTGGCTTTTCTATTCATTACTGAGAGTGTCTCTGCTTGTATCGCCCGCAAGTATCCCAGATTTCTCTCTTTGTCGGAGGCATTGGGCGGGATGAAGACTTTGCTCAAAGATGGCATGTCTAACCGTGTAACGAAAGAGTTGCCAGATGAGCAGGCGGTAGATGTGGATTTCCATGAAGCCAAAAGCGGTGAGGCACCGATTGATTTCGTGAAAACGAAAGAGATAAATTCCTATCTGGCATATAAGAGAAGCGGTCATTCAGGGATGCTGTTTGCGGCTTCCGGCGCTTGTCCTATCGCAGAAATTGAACACGAGAAGATACTTCGACAGGTCATCAGGGATGCAGAAATCTTTCATCACAGGTATGGGCTCATTTATAAAAGTCCTTTCAATACGCTGCTTGTGGATCCGATTGTAGGGGCAGATTGTCATTTTTTCCCTTTTGAGCGAGTCCTTCCTACGGCGGGGAATGGTGTAGTCATGGTGCCACGTTTGAGAGATCGATATGTACTTTTACACCAGTTCCGTCACGCGCTGAGGGGGATGCAGTATGCTTTTCCCAGAGGGTATGCAGAGCCTGGAAGTAGTCCGCTTGAAAATGTAAAGCGAGAAATTGGAGAGGAATTAGAGGCAGTGGTGACAAGGAGGCCGCTTTCCCTTGGGTTCATTGAGCCGGACAGTGGGCTGACTTCTCGTCGGATAGAGGTATTCCTCGTAGATATTGATAGCTATATCCCAAAGAAGGGGTATGAAGACATTGAAGATGTGCAGGAGGTCTCGTTGGATGAATTAAAGCAAATGATCGATGAAGGAAAAATCGCAGATGGTTATACCTTGGGGGCTGTGGAATTGATGGAAAGATGTAGTGGAGGCTGAAAAATATTATTGGACTTAGAGACTGAGAGACGTCAGACTTGAAGATATCAGACATTAGACGTCAGATATCAGAAGCCAGAAGTCCGAAATCTGCGGTCTGACATCTGAAGTTTTAAGCATGAAGTTTCCATGGCTTCTGGACGGCCTTTTGCATGGGTATGATAAAAACCGGTTGTTTTATCATAGGAGAGCAAGGCATGTGATAAAATAGTCGGTTTTTATCACATGGGGAATGTGATATGATAAAAAGCAGGAGTTTTATCACTGGGATAGGAGGTGCGCTATCGCTATGAAATATATACCGTTATGGAAAATTTACTATGTTTCTCCGGATACGCATGAGCAAGTCTATGCAGAGCGCTTTTATGCCTGCACGACAAAGCATTTTCCGATATCCATCAAAGAGGTCAATCGAAAACAGGCGTATCCTTCTTTCCTTTGCTATAATGAGGAGATTTCACTGCTTATACAGACTATGTACCAGAAGTATATTCAGTTCATGAAGTTACTTGCGGAATGTCCTCCAGTGATGCTTCGGCAGTATGCTGTTTCTTGCTTAATCGAAGAAGTACAGGCCACCAATGAGATCGAGGGCGTCAGAAGTACTCGCAAACAAATCAAAGATATCCTCCAAAATATTCCGGTCTCTGCTACATATCGGCATTTGGCAAGCTTGGTAGATCAGTATCTTCGGATTTTGAATCATGAGGGGGCTTCTTTCTCTACTTGTCGTGATGTTCGCGATTTCTATGATTCATTTGCTTTGGCAGAGGTGGTACAGGAGAATCCAGCGCATGCACCGGATGGAATTATTTTCAGAAAAGCTCCTGTGGAAATTACCAGTCAGACAAATCGGGTAAAGCATGAGGGACTTATGCCGGAGCAGGCAATCATAGACGCGATGGATCAGGCGTTGTCTATTCTTCAGGCGGCAGAAATTCCGCTTTTGGTCAGGCTGGCGGCTTTTCACTATTTCTTTGAATACATACATCCGTTTTATGATGGAAATGGTCGCACGGGACGATTTATTGTGTCGTATTATCTGTCACAGGAATTTAGTCCGTATATTGCATTGCGGTTATCTGTGGAGATCAATAAACGGAAAAATGCATATTACAAAATGTTTGAGGAGACGAGCAGTCAGTGGAATCGAGGCGATTTGACGCCATTTATCCTGCAATTTATGGAGTTCATATCGCTGGCGTTTGATGATACGATTTCCTTACTTTCACGGAAAAAGGAGCAGTTGAAACGCTTTGCCGCGCAGCTGAATGAAAAGGTGGCAGGGCAGGATGAACTGACGAAAACGATCTATTATCTGCTGCTGCAGGCTTCTTTGTTCTCTGGTATTGGAATCACGATGGATCAGCTGATGGAGGCTACGCATAAGACTCGTGTTACGATCAAAAGCCGGCTGAGTAAAATACCGCAAGCCCATTATTGGGTGGATAAAAATGAGAAGCCATTTCATTATCGTCTGAATGTGAAGATGCTGATGGGAAGCAAAGCATAATTTACTTAAGCTTTGAGATGGCCGGAAAGTTTGAAGTCTAACGTCTCCAAACTTTCCGGTCTTTCAGTTTCTCCGTCTGAAGTCTGAGGCCTAAAGTCTCCAAGTCTCGCTGTCTGACATCTAAAGTCTAATGTCTAACGTCTCTTAGTCTTGGGTCTCATAGTCTCCAATCTTCCCCTTGACAAACGCAAAAAAGAAGTCTATAGTATGACCATACATGTGAGGATAGAGACATGATGGATCCTTGGTACACGCAAAGAGAGTCTGCGGCTGGTGGGAGCAGATGGTGGGGGGATCGATTACCGCTCTGGAGCAGGAGGATCGAAATCTTCCCGGGTGGCCTCGTTACCAGGCTGACAAGTGGAGCTACGGCTCTGATTTGGGTGGAACCACGGAATATAACTTTCGTCCCTTAGGGACGGAAGTTTTTTTATTGGATGAAAGGACTTTCCCAAAGGCTGTTCCCAAGCAGCGGGGGAGGTATTTCATGGAAGAAAGGAAGATACTATGATTACGATTCGTCTGAAAGACGGAAAAGAGAAGCAGTTCGAGAGCGCGGTATCTCTGGCGGATGCAGCGAAGGCGATTTCCAACAGCCTTGGCAAAAATGCGCTGGTGGCGAAGGTGAATGGCGAGCTGACGGATCTGCGCGATCCGATCGTGGATGGTGCGGAAGTGGAATTCTTCACGAAGGAGGATCCGGAAGGGCTTTTCACGCTGCGTCACACCGCGTCCCATGTGATGGCGCAGGCGATCCAGCACCTGTTCCCTGGCGTGAAGTTTGCTATCGGACCGGCGATCGATGATGGCTTCTACTATGATCTGGACTCTGACCATGTATTCAGCCAGGATGATTTTGCAGCGATCGAGAAGGAGATGTCGAAGATCGCGAAGGAAAATATCCCGCTGGTGAAGAAGGTGCTGCCGCGCGATGAAGCGCTCCAGTATTTCAAAGACAAGGGTCAGGACTACAAGGTCATGCTGATCGAAGACCTGCCGGAGGAGGAAACGATTTCTCTCTATGAACAGGGCGACTTCACCGACCTCTGCGCTGGTCCGCATCTGAAGGCCACCGGCAAGGTGAAGACGTTCAAGCTGATGACGGTCGCTGGTGCTTACTGGCGCGGCGACTCCAAGAATAAGATGCTGCAGCGTATCTATGCGACGGCGTTCTTCAGCAAGGAGGATCTGGATCATTTCCTCTTCGTCCGTGCGGAAGCAGAGAAGCGTGACCACAGAAAGCTCGGCAAGCAGCTCGATCTCTTCTCCTTCCATGAAGAAGGCCCGGGCTTCCCGTTCTTCCATCCGAAGGGCATGATCCTCAGAAATAAACTGATGGACTATGAACGTGAGCTCTTCAAGGAATTCGGCTATGTGGAAATCATGACGCCTGTCATCCTGTCGAAGAAGCTGTGGCTGCAGTCTGGTCACTGGGATCATTACAAGGAAAATATGTACTTTACCCAGATCGATGAGGAAGACTATGCGATCAAACCGATGAACTGCCCCGGCGGAATCCTGTTCTTCAAGACGCAGCAGCGTTCTTACAGAGATCTTCCGATGCGTGTCGGCGAATTCGGCCTCGTTCATCGTCACGAGCTGAAGGGCGCGCTCCACGGCCTTTTCCGCGTTCGCTGCTTCACGCAGGATGATGCGCACATTTTCATGACGCAGGAACAGATGAAGGATGAAGTCATCAAGTGCATGGCGATGTATCAGAAGATGTATGGTGTCTTCGGTCTGGAATACCATGTCGAACTCTCTACCCGTCCGGAAAACTCCATGGGCAGCGATGAGCTGTGGGAAATCTCCACGAATGCACTCCGCGAAGCGATCGAAACCGCGGGTGTACCGTACCAGATCAATGAAGGCGACGGCGCTTTCTATGGACCGAAGCTCGATTTCCATGTACAGGACTCTCTGGGACGTACCTGGCAGTGCGGCACCATCCAGATGGATATGCAGCTGCCGGAACGTTTCGATGTGAACTATATCGGCGAAGATGGCGAAAAGCACAGAGCGGTCATGCTGCACCGCGCAGGCTACGGCTCTCTGGAACGTTTCATCGGCATCCTGATCGAACACTATGCAGGGGCCTTCCCGACCTGGATCGCTCCGGTACAGGCGAAGATCATCCCTGTCACCGAAAAGAATTTGGAATATGCGAAGTCTGTCGCAGCGGCTATGTCCGAGTCTGATATCCGTGTCGAAGTGGAAGAGGCCAATGAAACGCTGGGCTACAAGATCCGCAAGGCGCAGATGGAGAAGGTACCGTACATGATCATCGTGGGCGATCAGGAAATGAAGGGTCACACCATTTCTGTCAGAAGCAGAAAGAATGGCGATCAGGGGTCCCAGTCGCTCCCGATGTTTGTCGCAAATCTGATCCGCGAAATCAAAGAACGGGAAAACTAAGATGGTTTACAAAGAATACCAGAGTGCTGATATCGCACGGGCCGCGCTCCGCATGTCTTTGACCGAGACGCGGGCAGATGAGAATGCGCTGAAGGAAAGGCTGGCGAAGGATGGCATTCGCGCTGTCGCTGTGAACTTTGGCGGGAAGTTTCTGGATATCCTTCCGAAAATTTTCGAATCGGCCATCGTGGCTGCCCAAAGGCAGAAGGTCATCTCTGATACTCATGTGGGGGATGGCTCTGTAGTCGGAGCCATGGAGTCTGCTATCGAGCAGGTGAAGCCGATGGCGATCGGCATGAATGTCGGCGGCAAGATCGGTATCGCCCGTTGGAATGAGCATCTCTGCGTCGCGATCTTCGTAGGCGTGGGTGTGCTTCATTTCAATGAGGTCACGGTGGGCATGGCGCACCGTGTCCTTCGGAATGATCTGCCAGATTGAGGAAATCATAAGGGACAGGAGGGATATCTCATCGCTGTCCTGCATTAGGGAAACGCTGATTTAATCGCAGAATTCGATTTCACATGTATTTTCATGCAACGCTTCGTCATAACCCTCCTTAAATAGCTCGCTATTCGCGTCGGATTATTCCTTGCGTTGCATGAAAATACAAGAGTAAAATCGAATAACGATTTAATCAGTGTTTCCTTAGAAAAGAGCCAGGGGCTTTCGCCTCTGGCTCTTTTTGATGGGAGAAAGAGGGAGCTATTTTTTCTTGACAGAAAAAGCCGGAGGCGGTACATTGAATGAAATTCGATGATTCGCTGGAGTGGCATGATGGGTGGAGGCTTTATGAAGGAAAAAATCAGTTTGATTCAAATGGATGTGGCGCTGGGACAGGTGGAAAGAAATTATGAAAATGCCGTGCAGCTGATGGAGCTTGCGCTGGCGGATAAGCCGGATATTCTTGTCTTGCCGGAAACGTTAAACACCGGCTTCTTTCCATCGCCGGACAGCGCGCTGCATGCCGCTTCCGATGCGGATGGCGCGCAGACGAAAAAAGTATTCGGCGCATTTGCGAGGACGCATGGCGTCAATATCGTAGCCGGCTCGGTCAGCGTTTTGGAAAACGGATGCGTTTTCAATCGAAGCTATATCTTCGATCGCAAGGGCGAGGTCGTTGCTTCCTATGATAAGATCCACGGATTCAGCCCGATGGGAGAAACGAAGTCGTATACCGGCGGCTCTTCCACTGTCCACTTTACGCTGGACGGGATCGCCTGCTCGATGGCGATCTGCTATGACGTGCGCTTTTGTGAGCTGATCCGGACAGAAGCATTGCAGGGGGTGGATCTGTTTTTCCTCCCCGCTGCTTGGCCGCTCGTCAGGAAGGAGCACTGGATCACCCTTTCTAAAGCCAGAGCGATCGAGAATCAGATGTTTTTCTGCGCGGTGAATGAATGCGGCCGCGCCGGCAGCACGCAGTACGGCGGAAATTCCATGCTGCTCTCGCCCTTGGGGGAAGAGCTGCTCCATCTGGGAGAAAAGGAGCAGGTGGCCACGGCGGAGATCGATACGGATGTGCTGCAGGGCATCCGAGAGAGCATCAATGTATTTCGTGACAGAAGACCGGAATTGTATCATTGGTAGAGAAATAGGGGAAAGGCGTTTCGCCCTTTGATTGCTTGTGAAGGAGGGGGAGTGGGTTCAAGAGGTTCAAGAGGGAGAGGGGCGGCGCATAACAATCAGAAGCGCCACGGAGTGTCAATCATGGCGATGTCCGAAGGCGGGTTTTAGTCACCAGCCACTAGTCACCAGTCACTAATCCCCAGCCCCCTATCGCCCAAGGGCAACCATTTTTCAAAAAGTGCTTGACAAAAGTACCATGGATGGATATACTAATATGCGTAACTTACGTGCGGCCCGGTGGTGTAGTGGTCTAACATGCCGCCCTGTCACGGCGGAGATCGTCAGTTCAAATCTGATCCGGGTCGCCACTTTTATTTGCCTCGGTAGCTCAGTTGGTAGAGCAAAGGACTGAAAATCCTTGTGTCAACGGTTCGATTCCGTTCTGAGGCACCATTCCTGCGGCTGTGGCGGAATGGCAGACGCGCTACTTTGAGGGGGTAGTGATCTTTCGATCGTGTGAGTTCAAGTCTCACCAGCCGCACCACTCTTTTTTCTACTTGATTCCCTCAATTTAATTTTATATGCGGTCGTGGCGGAACTGGCAGACGCGCTATCTTCAGGCGGTAGTGGAGTAATCCGTGAGAGTTCAAATCTCTCCGACCGCACCACTAAAATGAGAAAAAGCTCATCCAATGGATGAGCTTTTTTGTTGTGTTTGTGGGAGGGCAGAGAAAGGAAGCAGAGTGGAAACCTTTTCAGAGATACGGCGTTTCATGCAAACGGTTTGTACAATAGTGCAGAAGTGGGCTGCAACAAAGATCCCTCGACTGCGCTCGGGATGACGGCGCGCGGGTACAGTCATCCTGTGCGGAGTGAACTCAGGATGTTTGAAGCGGCTCCGCTGGGACAGTGGAAACTGAGCCACTAGTCCCGCCCCCCGTTGAACTCGCTTGTCTTCCTCAAATCCGTTTTCTTCCCTTCCTATGATATAATATAAAGCAAAATACCTGCGCCTTTTGGCGCAGATGATTCATACGGAGAATATTATGGAAAAGAAATTGGTCATCATCGATGGCAGCAGCCTTTTATATCGCGCGTTCTATGCGCTGCCGCCCACTATGACATCGCCGGATGGGATCCCGACGAACGCGGTCTATGGATTTCTGCGGATGCTGCTCGGCCTCTATCGCGATCTGGATCCGGAGTATATGGCAGTGACTTTCGACAAGGACCGCCACACCTTCCGCACGGAGATGTACGAGGGGTACAAAGCCACGAGAAAGCCGGCACCGGATGAGCTGGTGCCGCAGTTTGACCTCATCCGTGACGTGATGCAGGTGATGGGTGTCGCGGTGTACAGTCTCGACGGCTACGAGGGGGATGACATCCTAGGGACGCTTTCTCTTCGCTATGAAAAGGAAATGCCGGTCAATATCGTGACGGGCGACCGCGATGCGCTGCAGCTTTCCAGCCGCCAGACGACGGTCTTCCTCACACAGAAGGGCATCACGAATATGGCAGCCATGACGCCGGAAGCGGTCTTTGAAAAGTACCACATTGAGCCGCGTCAGGTGATCGACATGAAGGCGCTCATGGGGGATACCGCAGACAATATCCCCGGCGTGCCGGGAATCGGCGAGAAGACGGCTTTGAAGCTCATCACGCAGTATGACAATCTGAATAATCTGTATGCACATGTGAGCGAAATCAAAGGCGCGCAGGGAAAGAAGCTTACCGCAAATAAAGAGCTGGCCTATCTTTCCTATGACCTGGCGACCATCAAGCGCGACGTGCCGATGGAGACATCTCTGGAAGACATGCATCAGCCCGTTCATTTTGAGGAAATGCGTGTCCTTTTCCAGAAGCTCGGCATCAACCTTCTTGAGCAGTTTGCCAGCCTGCCGCGTTTTCAGGCACTGGCGGAAGCGAAGAAAGAGAAGAGCCAGAGAGAGCTTGTGAAGGCGCTCCCCTGGCAGGGCGAAACGTTTGACGAAAAGGTCGCAGCCCTTGTGATCGATCGCTATGGGATCGCGCCCTTCTTCACGGCAAGGTCTGCGGTCGTTGCGTGTGAGGGACATGCGTATACGGCGGGGCCGGCGCAGTATGAGAAGCTCGCAGAAGCTCTTGCGAAAGCGAAAGCAGTGGTGACTGTCGATGCGAAAGCCCTCATGGAGTCCGATTTTCCCTCGGAGCATCTGCCGCTCTTTGATGTGCAGCTCGCCTCCTACCTGCTGGATCCGGCGCGTGTGACGTACCCCTTGTCGTACATGGCAGGGCTCTATGAAGTGCCCGAAGTTTTTGCGGATGAGTTGGAAGATTTCGCAGACAAGGGCAGTCTCATCGGTGATTTCCTGTCGAAGATCTATGAACCGTGCTGCCGCAAGCTCGAAGAAAATGGCGTGATGACACTCTTCACGGATGTGGAAGAACCGCTCGTCAAGGTGCTTGCCGCGATGGAGAAGGCCGGCATTGCGACGGACCAGCAGCGCTGGCAGGAGGTCAAGGCAGACATGGAGAGCGAGGTGCGCCTCCTTGTGAAAGACATCTACACCGAGGCAGGGGAACCGTTCAATATCAATTCGCCCAAACAGCTCGGACATATCCTCTTCGAGAAGCTTGGGATGCCGGCGGGCAAGAAGACGAAGACAGGCTACTCGACCGCTGCGGACGTGCTGGAAAATCTGGCGGCAAGCTATCCCTTGGTGGGGAAGATCCTTCGTTACCGCACACTTTCGAAATTGATTTCCACCTACCTCGAAGCGCTGCCGAAGCTCATTAGTAAGGAAACGGGCCGCATTCACGGCTCCTTCAACCAGACGGTGACGGCTACGGGCCGTCTTTCGAGCTCGGATCCGAACCTGCAGAACATTCCTGTCCGCACGGAGGAAGGGAAAAAGATACGCTCCCTTTTCGTGCCGGGCGAGGGCTATGACTGCTTCATCTCTTCTGACTACTCGCAGGTCGAGCTCCGCATCCTTGCGCATATGTGCGGCGACGAGAGCCTGATCGCTGCCTTTGCGAACCGCGAGGATATCCACCGCCGCACGGCAGCTGAAGTGCTGGGCATCCCCTTCGAAGAAGTCACCGACGAGCAGCGAAGCCACGCGAAGGCTGTCAATTTCGGCATCATCTACGGCATCAGCGGATTCGGCCTTTCCAAGCAGCTCGGCATCACGCCCAAGCAGGCGCAGGACTATATCGACAGGTACAATGCTCGCTATCCGAAGATCCTGGGCTTCATGCAGCGCATGATCGAAGAGGCCAGAGAGACAGGGCGAGCGGTCACGCTTTTCGGCCGCTATCGCGAGCTTCCGGACATCCGCAGCAAGAATTTCATGCGCCGTTCTTTGGCCGAGCGCATGGCGATGAATACACCGATCCAGGGCACGGCCGCCGATATCATGAAGATGGCCATGATCGCCGTCTATGACAAGCTGAGGAAGGGTCACTATAAGAGCCGCGTCCTTCTGCAGGTCCATGATGAACTGGTCGCAGAGGTGACACTGGAAGAGAAAGAGGAAATCGCGGCTCTCTTAAAAGAAACGATGGAGTCCGTCGTCACACTCAAAGTCCCGCTCCTCGCTGATGTCAATGAGGGGAAGAACTGGGCGGAGACAAAGTGAGCGGAGAGGCTGGTGACTGGTGACTAGTGACTGTATTCGTATATTAAGCCCCCATCTGAGATGGGGGACCCGGTGGAGCCGTAGCTTTGCCTAGAGTATAAAAAATCCTCCAGTGTTAGAATAAAGAGGGTCTAGCAAACCACTTTAGCTAACAAAGGAGGAGTCCGAATGGACAACAATAGTATAGCTCATACCAAATGGAATTGCACATATCATATCGTATTCATTCCCAAATATCGCAAGAAAGTATTCTACGGGCAAATGAGGAAAGATTTGGTTGAAATCATCCGAAAATTGTGCGAGATGAAGAAAGTGGAACTGATCAAGGGAGCTGCATGCGTGGATCATGTGCATCTGTATCTCGGGATACCGCCGAAGTTGAATATATCAGACGTAGTAGCCTATATCAAAGGGGAAAGTGCGTTAATGATATACGACCAGCATCCCGAGATAAAAGCCAGATGGGGAGAACGGCATCTCTGGGCACGAGGCTATTATGTAGAAACCGTCGGGAATATCAACGAAGAAGTTATCAAGCGTTACATTTCAAAGCAAGAAGAAAGCGATAAGTTAGTAAGACGAATAAGCGAAAGAGCCGCCATAGGCGGCTGTAAGTACAAAGACGGTTTGCTAGACCTGCCATAGGCAGGTGTCAGTACAAAACCCCGGAGGGGTTCCAAATAAACCCCCATTTGAAATGGGGGTTGCTAACTTAGTAGCTAGGGATTAGTGGCTAGGGATTAGGAGCCCCAAGTGACTGGTAGCTAGTGACTGGTGACTTAAATGCCACTTTCGGGCATCGCCCCATTTATACTCCGCGGCGCTTCTGCTTTTTATGCGCCGTACCACCATTCCTAATTCCTCATTCCTAATTCCTCATTCGCGCAAAGCTTTCATTCATAATCAGTGGACGGAGCCGCTCAAGGGGCTAACCCTGAACCCATCAACCTGAACCCTTCCCACTTTATTTCGAAAGGACATCTTCCATGACTGAAAAACTAACAACCACCTCCTGTGAGTGCTGCCGTCACACGGAACGGACGGAGCGAGAAAGAAAGCGTCTGATGACGCGGCTCAAGACCATGGAGGGTCAGATCCGCGGGATCGAGAAGATGGTGGAGAATGATGCCTACTGCCCCGACATCGTGATGCAGGTCTCTGCCGTGTCGAATGCGCTGAACAGTTTCAATAAACTCCTTCTGGCGGCTCACATCCGCGGCTGCGTTGCCGAAGATATTCGGGAAGGCAAAGAGGATAAAGTCGATGAGCTCTGCGCGATGCTGGAGAAGCTGATGAAATAAAAGGTTCAGGGGGAGTCCCTGGGGCGAACCCTGAACCCATTTTCTCGGAGGTGAATTTTGCATACGATAAATAACAAAAACCATTTCATCGTCACCGGCATGACATGTGCGGCGTGCCAAGGGCATGTGGAGCGGGCGGTGAAAAAAGTGCCCGGCGTTTCCAAAGTTTCCGTCTCTCTTTTGACGAATTCCATGATTGTCGAGGGTACGGCCGGAGAGGATGCGGTCGTGCGTGCGGTGGACAAGGCGGGCTATGGAGCTTCGCCCATGGAAGATCCAAGGTCTGCGGGAAGTCCGCTGATGTCCGCCGAAGAGGAAGCACTGAAGGATCGCGAGATGCCGCGGCTGGCGAAGCGACTCATCTGGTCGGCTCTGTTTCTGGTGCTTCTCATGTACATCACGATGGGGCACAATATGCTTTCTTGGCCGGTCCCGTCATTTCTGGATCACAACCATCTGGGGCTGGCGCTTTCGCAAATGCTGCTCTCGCTCTTCGTGCTGGGCATCAACCGTGACTTTTTCATTTCCGGTTTCCGCTCGCTTTCGCAGGGCGCGCCGAATATGGATGTGCTGGTCGCAATGGGATCCGGGATTTCCTTTCTCTGGTCACTTTGCATCTTCTATCGGATGACATGGCTCATCACAAATGGTGTGTCGAACATGAATATCATGCCGCTCTACCATGACCAGCTCTATTTTGAGTCTGCTGCGATGATTCCTGCACTCATCACTGTGGGAAAGCTCCTCGAAGCTCTGTCGAAAGGGCGCACGACGGATGCGCTGAAGTCGCTCATGAAGATGGCGCCGAAAGAGGCATTGCTCCTCCGAAACGGAGAGGAAATCCGTCTCCCGGTGAGCGAGGTCAGAGCAGGCGACATCTTTCTGGTGAAACCGGGCGAAGCGGTCCCTGTCGATGGGGAGATCCTCTCGGGAACGGCGGCGTTCGACGAGTCGGCGCTGACGGGCGAGTCGGTGCCGGTCGATAAGGGAGCCGGTGATGTCGTGCGCGCGGCTTCGATCAATACGAATGGGCACATCACCGCAAAGGCGACGCGCGTGGGGGAGGATACGTCCTTTTCTCAGATCATCCGTATGGTGAGCGAGGCGGCTGCGACGAAAGCGCCGATCGCCCGCATGGCAGACCGGGTCTCCGCCGTCTTTGTGCCCGCAGTCATTGGCATCGCGGTGCTTGTCTTCGTGGTGCATCTGGCAGGGGGAAGCAGCGCGCGGGAGGCCCTGACCTATGCCATCTCTGTCCTCGTGATTTCCTGCCCCTGCGCGCTAGGACTTGCCACACCGGTCGCGATCATGGTGGGAAATGGTCTGGGCGCGAAGCATGGCATCCTTTTCAAGACGAGTGAAGCGATGGAAATGACGGGCCGTGTCCAGATCGCTGCGCTCGATAAGACGGGGACACTCACCGAGGGCGCGCCTTGCGTGACTGACATCGTACCCGAAGACGGTATTTCAGAGGAGGAGCTCCTGCAGGCGGCATATGCGCTGGAAAAGAAATCAGAGCATCCGCTCGCACGCGCCATCGCCGATCTTGCGGAAGAGCGGGGGATCAAAGCCGAGGAAATCACCGATTTCCTCATCCTCCCCGGGAAGGGCCTCCTCGGGAAGCTGCAAGGGAAAACGCTCGCCGGCGGCTCCTTCGCCTACATCACCTCTTTGGCAGATACCAGCTCCCTGCGCGCCCGTGCGGACGCTCTCGCAGAAGAAGGGAAGACGCCGCTTCTCTTTATGCAGGAAGGCGTGCTTCTCGGCCTCATCGCTGTCGCGGATGTTCTCAGGAAGGATTCTGCCAGAGCCGTGCAGGAGCTGCACGCGATGGGGATCGAGGTCGTCATGCTGACGGGAGACAATGAAAAGACGGCCCGCGCCATCGGACAGGCAGCAGGCGTCGATACCATCCTTTCGGGGGTTCTGCCGGATGGGAAAGAAGCGGCTGTCAGGAAACTCGCAGAGTGCGGACGCGTCCTCATGATCGGCGACGGTATCAATGATGCGCCTGCCCTCACACGCGCTGACGTCGGCATGGCGATCGGAGGCGGGACAGACGTTGCGATTGATTCGGCGGATGTCGTACTCATGAATTCGCGCCTGACGGATGCAACGGCCGCCATCCGCCTCTCGAGGAAGACCCTGCGGAATATCCACGAGAACCTCTTCTGGGCTTTCGCCTACAATGCGCTTTTGATTCCCATGGCAGCGGGTCTGTACCCCGGGATTTCCTTAGACCCCATGTGGGCGGCGGCAGCGATGTCGCTCTCCAGTCTCAGCGTGTGCCTGAATGCGCTCCGGCTCACCCGCGTGAACATCCATGATGCAACTCATGACAAGCCGATCCGTCATCGCGTCAGCGTCAGGGAAAACGAAGCTGCTCCCGTAAAGGAGGAAAGCCCCCGCTGCGCTATCATCCATGTCGAAGGCATGATGTGTGAGAACTGCGAAGCGCATGTGAAGAAAGCACTGGAGACGCTCCCCTCGGTCACCTGCCTGAAAGCTGATGCGAAGACGGGGGAGGCTAAGATCCGTTACACCCTGCTGCCCCGGGAAGCCGACATCCAAAAGGTTCTGGCGGCGGCAGACTATCAGTATGTAAGCATTCAATTTCCAAAGGAGGAAAACGAAATGAAAGAAACAGTCAAAATCAAAGGCATGATGTGCGGTCATTGCGAAATGGCAGTGAAGAAAGCTCTGGAAGCGCTGGACGGTGTCGAAAAAGCAGAAGTTTCTCATGAGACAGGTACGGCTGTCTTGACACTTTCCAAAGAAATCCCTGACGCAGACATCAAGAAAGCGGTCGAGGATAAGGACTATACGTTTGAAGGCATTGAAAAGTGACTAGTGACTGGTGACTGGTATGGCATAGTGTTGTTCAATGCTTCCATGGCGTGTGCCACCACTTCATGCTTCTGACTTCTCACTTATTATTGACGCACTATCGATAGGTATGCTACAATACATACTATCGACATGCCGGAGTGGCGGAATGGCAGACGCACCAGACTCAAAATCTGGCGATGGCGACATCGTGCGGGTTCAAGTCCCGCCTCCGGCACCAAATGATCCGAACCTTTCTGGAAGAAGGGTTCGGATTTTTGATTGGAATAGGTACAATGGTTAGCCCCCGGGCGTACTGCCCATTGATGGTGAGTGAAAGCTCTGATCGAATGAGAAATGAGAAATGCGAAATGGTGGTGCGGCGCTTTTCGTCATCCTGAGCGGAGAAAAAGCTGTATGTTAGGGAAATGCTTATCTGAATAATGGCAGCTGAGTCGAAGGATCTAAGCGCCGCGAAGTATAATATAAATAATGGCAATGCCCGAAGATGGTATTTAGTCACCAGTCACCAGTCACCAGTCACTAGCTGCTAATCCCTGCCAACCATTTTCTCGAAAGGAACGTATCATGGACATTTTATCCATTGGTGAAATACTGATCGACCTCACGCAGACCGGAGTGAATGCGGAGGGCGTGCCGCTCTATGCGGCAAATCCGGGCGGCGCGCCGGCGAATCTGTCTGTCGCGGCAGCAAGGCTCGGGGCGAGGACGGCCTTCATCGGCAAGGTCGGGGACGATGCCTTCGGGCGCTACCTGACGGACGTTCTCAGAAAGGATGGCGTCGACGTGTCTGCGCTTGCCGTCGATCCCAAGCACCCGACGAGCCTTGCCGTCGTCTCGATCGATGCAGACGGGGAACGGAGCTTCACGTTTTATCGGAAATCCCATGCGGATACCATGCTTACGGAAGAGGAAATCCAGGATTTCCTTCTGAGAAAGGCGCACATGGTGCATTTCGGCTCGGTGTCTCTGACGGCGGAGCCGGCCCGCGGCAGCGTGCTCTCTGCCATCCGCCGCGCGAAATCCTATGGCGCGGTCATCACCTATGATCCGAACTACCGCGCCCGCCTCTGGGGTGATCCGCGAGAGGCCATCATCGCGATGCGCGAGCCGTTGCCGTTCGTGGATATTCTCAAGGTATCCGAAGAAGAGCTGCCGCTCCTTTCTGGATCGGAAGACTGGGAAGAAGGCAGCAGGCGTCTGATGGAGAAGGGCATTTCCCTCATCCTTGTGACGCTCGGTGAGGCGGGCTGCTTCTATCGGCTCGGACATCTGACCGGCCGCGTCCCGGGCGTCCCTGCGAAAGTCGTCGATACGAATGGCGCGGGAGACACCTTCTTCGGCGCAACCCTTTCCAAGCTCTGCCGCGAAGATCTCAGCCAGCTTTCGACAGCGCGCTTGGAAGCTATCCTTACCTTTGCCAACCGCGCCGCCAGCCTCTCGACGACCAGAGCCGGCGCGATCCCTGCGATGCCTTCGCTGGGAGAAGTGGAGTGACTAGGGATTGGGGATTAGGAGTCTCGAACAACTGCTGATTCTCTCGTATCGTCATTTCGAGCGAAGCGAGAAATCTTTGTCATTCGCGGTCAGGCAGTCGATGTTTGGAAAGCTCAAAACGGGAAACCTGTTCTCAAAGAAACCTTCGGGCATTGCCACTATTGATACTCCGCGGTGCTTCTGATTTTTATGCGCCGCACCATCCCCGTTGAACCTCTTGAATCTTTTCCCCATATCATTTGACACGTATCTTTCCCCTTTCTATAATGAAAGACATGCGGCAGAATCTCTGCCGACTATCTATGGAAACGCTGATTAAATCTGACAACGATTGAATCAGTGTTTCCCTACAAGGAGCTGATCATAATGGATATAAAGAAAACAGTCGAAGCCGAGGAGAGTTTTCTCATTTCTCTTCGCCGTCATTTCCATGAAAATCCGGAGCTGTCGCAGCAGGAATTCCAGACCATGGATTTCATCGAAAAGACACTCCATGGCTGGGGGATTTCTACCGTCCGCGTACCGCGCGGCGGTGTCTTCGGCATGATCGACAGCGGGAAGGATGGCTGGACGGTCTTGATGCGGGCGGATATCGATGCGCTGCCGATCGAAGAGAATCCGAAGAATCTGGTATGCGAAAAGGTATGCCTCTCGAAGAATCACGGCGTTTCTCATGCCTGCGGGCATGACGGTCACACGGCGATGCTTCTTACCGCGGCGAAGATCCTTTCGGCGCACAAGGACGAATGGGAGGGCAAGGTCCTTCTCATGTTCGAAGAAGCAGAAGAAATGGGAGAGCGTGGTGTCGGTCATCTGCTGTCTTATCTCGATGAGAAGAAGATCCATGTGGATGCCTGCTATGGTACGCATATGATGTACTGCCTGCCGGCGGGCAAGGTCGCGGTCATGTATGATGGCGTGCTGGCAGGTGCCTTCTTCTATCGCGTGAAGATCCATGGCAAGAGCGGTCATGGCTCCATGCCGAGCCTCGCCGTCAGCCCCATCGACTGCTTCAATGCTTTCTACATGGCGCTCCAGTCTTACCGTATGCGGAAAGTCAGCCCGAGAAACTGCCTCACCTATTCCTTCGGTATGGTGCAGGCGGGTGACACGCCGAATGTCATCCCTGACGAGCTCACTTTCGCCGGCACAGCGCGCTGCTTTGTGAATGAAGACGGACTTTCCTTCCGTAAGGATTTCTGGAAGCTGCTCAAAGACATCTGCGACAACTACGGCTGCACGGCAGAAATCATGGAAGACCAGTACTTCCCTGTCACGGCCAATAATAAAGAGTGCGTAGATCTGGCGCGGAAAGCCATCGCGGAGCGCGTGGGCGATGTCATGGAAGACACCGAGCCATGGATGGCTTCGGAAACCTTTGCCATCACCGAGTCCACCTATCCGGGGCTCTTCACCTTCACTGGCGCGAAAAATGAGGCGCTGGGTACCGGAGCGAACCACCATACTCCGGAATTTGATATCGATGAGAGCGGTCTCAAGGTCGGTGTCGAAGCGGCACTCGCCTATGTCCTGGCCATGCTTGAAGAGAAACCGGAGATCAAGTCCTTCCATAAGGAAGATCTGAAGCTCATGCTGGAGAGAGCGAAATAAATAAGGTTGTCGGGTTCAGGTTGACGGGTTCAGGATCGGAGAACGCGCACGGCGGGGATAGGAATCAGGAGCCTCGAGTGACTAGTCACTGGTGACTGAGAGACATCAGACTCTCTCGTATCGTCATTTCGAGCGTAGCGAGAAATCTTTCTTGCAGTCCGATAAACGATGTATGTGGGAAAGCAGAAATACGTAGCACCAAGGCGTAGGTTCCCTGCCAGTGCCTATGCGATGATACTTACCTGTGCCATAAAGATCTCTCGCCAACGCTTTCGATGCCGACGGCGCGAAGCGCTATCAAAAATCTGCGGCGCTTCGTTATGTTTGCGCCGTACCAACCCCTTTGAACCTCTTGAACCTCTTGAACCCAGTCCCAGGTCACTATTCTTTGGAGCTCCCTATGACGAATACCATCAAACTTCTTTTCCTTGCGCTTCTCACCCTCTTTGCCCTCTGGCGGACGCGAAGCCATGATGATGCCATGACACTGGTGACGGCAGGCATGGTGACACTCTGCTTCGTCCTTTCCGCGTGGCATGTGTGGAGAAATCGGAAATAAAAAAAGAGCCTTCGGGCTCTTTTTTTATGGAGACAGGAGACTTCTCCCAGGCTCCCTCCTTCAAGAGATCTGGCTCTTTTGGATAATGCCAAAGAAGATACCTGCGATATGAGCTGACCTTGAACCAGAAACCTTGAACCTTTATACTAAAGCTATAGAGACGAAATCGATATGACCATTTTTCAAAGGAGATCTTCATGGCAGTCAGAAGAAAAAGAGCAGCGAAAAAGAGCAATGGACATCCATTTCTGGTTCTCCTCTTCTTTATCGGCCTCGTGGTGGGCTCGGCATATATGACAGACCGGATGACGAACGCACCGACGGCGGACAATGCGAATCAGGTGACGGCGATCCGTCATATTTTCAATGACAAGGAAATGCAGGGGCTCGTCCCGAAGGAAGACCAGGGGACGCCCGAGAGCGTGAAAGAAAAGATCAAGGATATCATCAATAAAACCGTCGTCGTCGAAGCCAAAGCGGACGATGAGAAGAAGCCGAAAGATGCAGAAGTCACGAAAGCTGACGGAAAGACAGAGCGCATGAAAGAGGATGAGGCGAGAGAGACAGAGCCGACGAAGGAAGTCTTCAGCATCAGCCATGTCGTCTCCAAGATCACAGGCGGAGAAGAGCCGAAGGCGGAAACACCGAAAGAAACGGTCGAGGCTTTTGCTTCTTCCGCAAGGACAGAGAGCGCAGTCTCTCGTGAGAGGAAATCTGCGCCGGCTCCTTCCTCCGTAAAGAAGACGGAGCCCGCAAAAGCAGCGCCTGCAAAGTCCGGCAAGAGTGAAGCCCGTGCGAATGGCAGCTCCGAAAAAGCATTGCCGGCCAAAGCGGCATCCATCCTGCCGCCGAAAGAAAACGCCGGCGGGCAAGTGACCGGACGCCTCGCCATCGTCATCGATGATGCAGGGCGAGATCTGGACTCCCAGCACATCTATGAACAGATGGGCATCCCGCTCACGCTGGCCGTCATGCCGGATCAGGTGCATACCAGAGATGCCGCACTCTCGTGGCGCGCACACGGACTTCCCGTCATTCTTCATCAGCCCATGGAGTCCGTCTCAGGTATCGGCATGGAGCCGAAGGTCATCTTGACCTCCATGAGCGATGCGGTCATCCGCCAGATGCTGAGGGACTCGCTTTCGCAGCTGCCGGAAGCCATCGGCATCAATAACCATCAGGGATCGAAGGCTACCATCGATGCGAGGACCATGGATATCGTCATGAATGAGCTCCACCATCGCGGGCTCTTCTTCTTCGACAGCCACACAAACAGCACGACGGCGGCGGACAAGGCGGCGAAGACCTATGGCGTGCCCTATGTGAGAAATGACCTTTTCGTCGATAACTCGGCCTCCGTCTCTGACATCTGTGCGATGATCCAGGAGGGCGCCGATCGCGCGAAGAAGCATGGCACGTACATCATCATCGGCCACTGCCGTCCGCATACCGCCGAAGCCTTCCGCCAGATGGTGCCGAAGCTCAAGGCGCAGGGGATCGAATTTGTGTACCTGTCGTCGTTGAAAAAGTGACTGGTAGCTGGTAGCTAGTGACTAGTGACTAGTGACTAGGGACTAGGGATTAGACATTAGACATCTGACTTCTGACTTTTTCCCTCCGGCCTTCGGGCATCGCCCCAAAAAAAGGCGGCGAAGCCGCCACCTTTCCCGCTGAACCCGCTGAACCCGTTGAACCTGTAGAACCCATAGACCCCATAGACCCCATAGACCCCATTGCCCACCCCAAAAACATTTTTCCCTACAAAGGAGCAACCCACCCATGTCAGATACACGAAATCTCGTCCTCATTTCCGGCGGCACGTCCGGCATCGGCCTCGCGGCGGCGAAGATCCTTTCTCGGGAAGGCTATGAGCCGATTCTTCTCGGCCGCGATGAGAAAAGGGGACAGCTCGCTGAGAAACAGGCAGCGGGCAGCCATTTCATCCGCTGCGACGTGACGAAGACGGAGGACTGTGAGCGCGCAGCCAAAGAAGCAGCCCTGCGGGGAAAAATTCGCGGGCTTGTCATTTCTGCCGGTATCTATGCAGAAGGGCTTTTGGATAATACGACAGACGCGGATATGGAAGCGATGTTTGCCGTGAATGTATTCGGCGCGATGAAGCTCGCCCGTTCCGTGATACCGAAGATGCGCGGCGCAAAGGGAAGCATCGTCTCCGTGGCTTCGGATGCCGCACTTGAGGGCAATGTGCAGTGCAGCCTCTACAGCGCGACCAAAGGGGCGCTCACCGCGTTCACCCGCTCGCTCGCCTTAGAGCTGGCTGTCGATGAGATCCGTGCGAATGTCGTCTGCCCGGGGGATGTGGATACGCCGCTGCTGGAAAGGCAGCTGGCAGCCTATGGCGGCAGCCGAGAGGAAATGGCAGAGTGGTATCCTCTGGGTCGCATCGCGAAAGCATCTGAAGTGGGCGAAGTGATCGCCTTTCTGATTTCCGAGAAATCTTCCTTCATGACAGGAGCGGTGATCCCTGTCGATGGGGGACTGACAGACTGGTGATTGTTGGTTAGTGGCTAGTGACTGGTGACTAGTGGCTAGTGGCTAGTGACTGGTGACTGGTAGCTAGGGATTAGTGGCTAGGGATTAGGTTTGCGATACGAG
>OQVL01000227.1_pt1 | contig 26216 bp, 38 predicted proteins | sample 1691501 | NCBI WGS metagenome assembly OQVL01 (sample SAMN03418253, study PRJEB22391) | human gut metagenome | biome: human-gut; feature: organic feature; material: feces | host: Homo sapiens | place: Tanzania | collected 2013-01 | reverse complement strand
TAGAAAGAATTATAAAGGGAGAAAAAAATTTGTATAAAATATCCATAATCCATTTTTAAATTATTTTAATTCGTGGAGTTGCTATGCGGAAAATGATTGATGAAATTAAAGAGATGATTGCTTCGGGGCTTGATTTAGGCGGGGCCGATTCGTCCAACTTTGGCGAAAGCGACCCGATTTTCGGCGAACAGGGGTTAGATAGCATAGAGGCGATGGAACTTATTATGCTGTTGAAAAAGAAATATGGAATTACGGTTGAAAATATGCAGCAAGGCCGCACTATTTTTAAAGATTTTGGTACTTTGGCTGAATATGTGGAAAAGAACCGGCAGAAATAAGGGCTTATTAGGGGCGCTATGACAGCCGGGAACGGCCGGGGAGACGGGAATTTATGTTATTGTTAAAGGATATAAAACGCATATTGACGGATATGTTTCGCACGGAATTGGCCCGTAAAAAGGTGGATTCTTTGGCTCTGTTGGACGAAAAAGGCGGAGAGGACTTTTTTGAACGTTTGCCGCAGCAAATTTTAAAGGCAGTGTCCGACAAGGCGGCACTCTTTTTCGGGTACGAGCCGCGCGTTTTTTCGTCTTTAAATTTAATGACAGATTATTCTTATGCCGCGTTTTTGCACGGGCGGAAGTTGACTTTTTTAACCTCGGGCAGTACAGGTACGCCTAAGCCCTGTATTCATACACTTAATATGATTGAAGAAGAAGCCAACGGCTTGGCCTCCGATTTTTCAGGCGTTAAGCGCGTCGTGTCGCTCGTACCCGCTAACCATATGTACGGCTTTTCCTTTACGGTAACGCTTCCGCACGCGCTAAATGTACCTGTGCTTGCGCTTCCGGCGTTACCCACCCAACCGTGGAGTGGAATTTTGCAAGAGGGCGATTTAATCGTCGGGTTTCCGCTGTTTTGGAACTATTGGGTCCGCTTGGAAACCCCCTTTCCAAAGGGGGTGCACGCAATGTCCTCCACCGCACCCTGCAAAAAAGAAATTATAGATGCGCTCTACAAATTGGGGGCCTCACAGTTTACCGAAATTTATGGCGCCAGTGAGACGGGTGCAATTGCCCGCCGCCACCATAGCACAGAGGCCTTTGAATTATTCCCGTTTTGGGATCTTTCTTTCACTGACGAACAGCCGCAAATTAAGCGTAAAAGTCAAAATGCCTGGCTTACCCTGCCCGACGAGGTAGAGGCTACGCAGGGACGATTGTTAATTCCGTTAAAACGCAGTGATGCCTGCGTACAGGTGGCAGGTGTCAATGTGTTTCCTAAACGGGTAGAAACGGTTTTGTCCGCACATCCGGCGGTAAAGGCTTGCCGTGTGCGCTTAATGCGCCCCGAGGAGGGCGAACGCTTAAAGGCGTTTATCGTGTTAAACGACGGCTACTCTCCGGAGCATTTGGGCATTATCCGCTCTTATTTGGGCCAACGGCTGACCGTACACGAACTACCCCGCTCTTTTACCTTTGGGAACGAATTACCTGTTTCCTCAATGGAAAAAGATGCCGATTGGTAGCAAAAAACTGAATTATGCCTTGACACAAACGGTTTTTGGGCCTATTATTAAAATATAGGAGTTATTGAATAATTCCGGGAGGAAATATGAAACGCGTTTGGTTGGTTTCTTTTAGTGTTGTTGCTCTGCTTGTCGTAAATGCTGTAACGGCTTTTGCGCAAAATTTGGTTAAGTCCGGTACTGGGGCGGTTAAGGCGGTGGAAAAAGCGGCTGCGGCCGTTAAGCCTGTTGCCGTGCCCAAAGTGAAAGTTCCCGCGGTTAAATTGCCCAAGGCATCTGTCCCGGTTGCGTCTAAAATTCCTACGGCTGTGCCGCACGTGGCTGTTCCGGCCGCGCCTAGAATAAATACAACGGCTTTTGCACCGGCGGTACCGGCGTTGAATGCCCCCACGCTTTCTAAGGCCCGTTTACAGGAAATAGAGACAAGCGTAATGCGCCCGATGGAGAAACTTAAAGATATTCGGGCTACTGTGGCAGAAAAGGGCACTTCGGAACAGTATTACTTGTTTAACGAAGAACTCCCGCTGTCCGAGGCGGACCTGTTTAAGTATTACGAAAACAGAATGGCCCATATGGACAAAGACCTTTCGTTTGACAAAGAATATGAATTTGCTTTTAATAATTTTCCGTTGCTCGTGGCCAGCCATAAACCCTATTTGGCTAAGGATGCAGAAGCCATTGTAAAAAAGGCGGAAGAGATATTGACGCGTTATTATTCTTACGAATCTTCCACCAGCATAAAGATTGGCGAAGAAACCTTACCGTCCACGCAGGTTTATGTTTGGGCCAATAAAATGGCCGCCGCTACGACTATGGGTATGTTTGGCAGTGCCACCAGAGACAACGTAAATGCTTTGTCTTCTGCTTATATAGTGACATGCTTGTATGATGCACTAGCAACACTCGCATCAGTGTATTCATATCCCCCTAAGTCTATATTACAGTTTTCAACTAATACAGAAACTAGCGTGAATGCAATCAAAGCACAGCTTAATGCAGGGGGACTTGATGCTGTTTCCGACGTATCAACGACCGATTCAATGACTTGGTTAAATACAAACAACAAAGTCTATCAATGCGTCAATAAATTTCTAAGTCATTCATGGATTTCTGACAATGATGCTATGCTCGCGTATACATCATTTGTCAATGACAAGTCATTTGATGAGAACTCTAGTAATGAAGAAATAGAAGAGGCTTTCACTAAGGCGGCAGTAATAACATCATGCAATACATTAGCTCAGAAGACATCAGAAGTTACATATATTCCTGCAAAAAGAACTGGAGAACATCCAAATTGCTACAGATACGCTTCCGCTTTTGTTAGAAATCATGCAGGGGTATCTACTATCAAGAATGAAGCATATGCACAAACTGAATATATGTTTAATCCATTAGGTATTCTGAATGCTGACACTTTGACAGACTTTAATTTTGCAGATCTAGCTTTATCAAACTCACTCACTAACAGATTTGTTACCGGTGCACTGAAGACTACATATAACAACCCTGAAACAAGTATGGCCAGCAAGTCATCAAAAATTCAGTCTCTATATGAAGTGACGAACAACAGTATTGATGTCGGCTATCATATGCCAAATACGCATGCGCACTATGACGTTGCCCCTGCACACAACAGAGCCATATTGGCATCATTCTTCAATATGACAATCGACCTGACATTTGATGTCAATCAGCAGAACAATGACGTATTGCTTACAAACACGTTGCCCCACATTGGGCAAAAAGTCACTCTAGACTGTGGGAACTCTGATGCAGAACTTAGTGAAAATTACACCGGAGACTATATCGTGGCTCAACTTAAATATGTAATAAGTGACAATAGAACAGCGAAATGTGTTGTCACACTAGTGTCTGACGGCACTAACAAGAAACCCAACTTGACGGTGTAATTGTGAACAATAATATACGTGACATTCTGATAAACAACAACAACAGTGTTCAACAGTTGTTTTCTGACAACGGAGAACAAAAGTTCAATCATAGCTGGACAGGTAAAGTCATAGACAATTCAGATCCATTGTATCTTGGACGAGTAAAGATCAAGATTTTTGGGTTCTATGACGACATAGCTGAAACTGCCATACCATGGGCTTTACCCGAATCTACTTATTTAGGTTCTAAGAGAGGCAATCTAGTCATTCCAGAAGTAGGCACTGTTGTTAGAGGGTATTTTGATCACGGAGACGATCATAAGCCTATCTATACAGCAATAGCAGCAAATATAGAAAACTATGCTACTACTGAACTGCTAGACCATCTAGAAGAAGTGATCGAATACCCTGACTTGATGGTATTGCTACACACTGACGAAGGTGAACGCGTTACACTAAATCGTGCTTCTGGTGAAATGAGAATGACCCACAGAAGCGGTACTATTGTGACTATTTCACCAAATGGGGCTATCTCAATAGAGACATCTATCCCAATGATCAAGCCTAGCGCCTCTGTCACTACAGATATTCCAGGGGCTAACATAACTATTGCTGGAACTGTGAATCTGAAGTCTACTACCGGGGACATAAACATTACTTCTGACAGAGGCACTGTAAACATAAATGCAAAGTCAGGTGACATAAACATAGGAAATAATGCTGTAGACGTTGAAATAAACGGGGTAAAGCAGGCAAGTCCAACCAAAAGAAAAGTAAATAATTTGTCGAACTGTCTATTTACCGGAGCACCCCATTGTGATCCAATAGCTTTGCCCAATGTGAATGTATACGTATAGCATGTTTCCTCAATACGGTTCTATATTTTCAAAATACAGCAGTTCAGCAGACACGCCAGACAAAGTGGTGACTGCTACAGCATCAGCTCTGACTGAATTCTGGAGGGCATTCTTAGCCGAATACAGTAATGCTAAGTTCATGTTTGTTGGAACCAGTGTAACTGGCCCAGTGACAACTCCGATCACAGGACTAATAAGCCGGATTCAATATCTCCTCTACTGTAAACATTCCTTTACCCACTTATATAAAAAGTCAATTACAATCTGGAAATGACGCTATAGTCGGACTACTGCGACTGTTCAGCTATACGATTACAAAGTCTTTATGGACTATTGACTGTAAGATTGCTGGATTCATGACCCCTATGCCGATAACGTTATTGGCCAATTTTGATGTTCAAGCTATAGCATTAAAGACTAAAATGTTCAGTCAAGCCCCAAACACACATGAAACTGCAATGAAAATGTTGTCTAAGCGGAATAAAAGACTGCTTTAAGACATGTATAAACGAGGTACAATATATCGGCTCTGCTGGCGGCACACAATTGACAGGAGTTGTAACTGTGAAATTTTGACATATTACTGTCAATGCATACAAATAAATAAAACATAGGAAATGCATACGATGGCAGAAATACTCAACTTAATTCAAAATGCTAGTCCAGTCTTAGCAGCTGCTATTATAGCATTGTTGTTTAGAATCAGAACTGATGAAAAAGAAATTGAACGGAATAAAGAAAAGAATTGATGAATATGATGACATGCATATTCAAGCAACATTTGCTAAGATCAGCACCGATTTAGACTGGATAAAGACAAAACTTATTGAATTAAGTAATGAACGCTCTAAGAAGTCGAATGCATAAGCATATACGGAGACAAAAGTTTATGGCAGAATCATTGAACCTATATACAAGTAGCATTCTAAACTATCCAGATCTACTTAAGAACTTTCTCTTTCAAGTGAGATTCAAGTTCATTAGCGGTAGCGCTATTTCACAAATATTGAATACATTGAACAAGAATATCGTTACTGCCACCGGAGATGATGCAGGAACAACATTGATGCTTAGAGCACGTTCTATTACGTTGCCACAAAAGACTATAAGCAAGATCGATACACAATACATGGGTTCTAAACGTAACTATCCTGGGAGAACTACTACAGACGGTGATGTGACTGTGAAGTTTGATGAATTTCAAGATCTAGCTACACAAAGATTCTTCTTTGAATGGCAGAATGCTATCTACAATCATGCTGTGCCTGCTGGACCTAAAGGGGTTTCTCAATTCTCTATTGAACCTGGAGGAGCCGTTTCTGACTTTATTGCACAATATACTGCAGAAGTAGAAGTGCATCTTTATGATTCTGCCCTAAAGAACGAGCTCAGCAACTATTGGGTATTCTACGATGTATTTCCAACTAGCAATGGAACTGTAGATCTTGATGCTGAAGGTAACGGAAAAGTAAGTCCATCCATTCAGTTCAACTACAATACATGGGACATGGTCAGTAAAGGCGTAAGTCTCGTCAACGGTGTCTCTATACAGCAATAATTAAAAAATTCCGTATATGTATTCTTGCCAGTATCTATTGATACTGGCTTTTTCATAATTAAATATTAAGATAATATACAAATTATTTGAGGTGACACTATAATGTCTTATATGATTTACAATCAGTGCCGGACTGAAGATTCGAGGGGCTGATGGCAAGTTCCACAGATTTGAAGGATTGATGCAGACTACAAAGAACATTGTCAAACTTACGTTTGATGACGATTCTAGAATGACTGTGTCTAGGGGGCACAAGTTCTATATCGACAACGTAGAGACTTTCGCAGAAAACTTGAAACCGAATGACATTCTTGACTCTATTGACAACAAGAAGCATACTGTAAAATCAGTAGAAGTCACAGAAACGTCACTTCCAGTATATTCGCCGTTGAACGTTGTACCTGACCATAAGTATGCTACTGCAAATGGGATATTGAATGGAAACTGTGCATTCATCGGATCTACTTCTACATTGGTAGATCCAGACTGCCTTGACAAGATGGTTCCTGTTGAGCCGTCGCAGTACAAGTACGGATATTCAATGAAAATCTGGCAGCCCCCTGTCAAAGGGGCTCTATATGTCATTGGGGTAGACTCAGCCACAGGTACCGGCAAAGACTATGCGGTCATACAAGTAATCAGACTATATTCTAGAGAAAAGTTTGAACAAGTTGCTTGCTATGCCGACAACACAGTAGATGCTGAAAAGTTTGCTACTATCGTGGCAGACATAGACAGATTCTATAATGACGCCCCGATGATCATAGAAAATAACGAAATAGGCAAGACTGTAGCTGACAAAGTGTGGTTTGATGAAGAGTGTGGAACTGTATTGAACACTGACCACAATGGAAAGATCGGTACTAGAGCAACAAAGACTTCAAAGCTAGACGCCTGCATAGAACTAAAGCGACTGATAGAGCACAATGTCTTACTGTTGAAAGACGGTGAAACTATCAAGCAGCTTTCAAGGTTTGAAGAAGTGTCGCCAAATGTATTCAAGGGGCCAAACAACGGCTCTCATGATGACTTAGTGTCTGGACTATACTGGGCATGCTATGGCGCTATGCAGCCAGAAATAGACTTTGACTCTCTGTCTATTGCAGAGCAAGTAGATGACATCACCCCTCCTCAAACTTGCTTCTTTGAGTCTGATGAAGACGTATGGGGCTCTATGCTGCTATGATTGACATATGGATATGCACGACTGACATGTTGAAGTCTATCTCTGACAAAGTGATGGTAGAGACAGCTGACTATCTTCACTTCACAGTCTATGCTACTGATGAAGAACACACTGAGATAGGTACAGTGCATAAGACATACAAGACAAAAGGTCCACACATCAAATGCGTAACAGTAGAATTGCGTCGTGACAGTTTCTATATGCAAATCTGTGCAAATGAAGATGAACAGAAAATATTGAACAAGCTGTCAAGCATTTCTGAAAGAATATTGTCAGACAACATGATAATACAGATAGAAAGCATGTGAACTATATTGTAAATTATGAACATTCAAGAATATAATACTATAAGAAATATGTCATCTTATGAACAATTTTCAAACTTGTTTTGTAAATTTTCTGAAAATAAGCGTAAATTCGGTCATGACTTTGCTGTATCAGAAATTCGCAAACATATGCCGAATGTACTGTATCTCACAGAAGGCTCGTGGAGCAACAAGTATGTTGACTGCCCACTCAACACCATCTATCAAGATTTTCATGACAAGATCATCGAACTAAAAAATCAATCAAATGAACAAATTTATGAAATCAAGACAGACATTTTCAAGTCTGACATGAATCTATGGCATAAAATCTGGAAAATAGTCGTAAAATAATTGAAAAATGTTATGAATTTTCAGAAAAATAGTCTATATCGATTGTATTAATTATAAAAAATAATGACAATTGCCCAGTCTGCATAGACCCTCTGTGCTTAATTCTTCAATAAAAAGAACAAAAATTCATCAGCTCTTGCCAGAATATTCAAAAAATCACTAAAAATATTTCATATTTTTCTAAAAAATTTACTATATTTTCTATCATGAACGAGTTATTCTATGACATATCTATGCGTCTAAAGCTCTATGGCATATACACTCACGATGAAGACTTAAAGCTTTTAGAAAATCAATTCAATTCTAGCATAGCGAGCTTGTATCTGCATCTGTCACCTGTCAAACACAGTCTATTCTTTCATATACCAAATGATATAAGACTGAACGCTTTCAATCATCACATAAAGGTAGACTTGTCTACTGATTGGCGCAAGATAGACATATCCGAAATACCTACTGTCTGCGAAGAGTATGCACAAAAATTCTTTCATTATTCTAGCATCTTGCAAGACCATATAAGCCCTATGATTGATGCAGTCAACAGACAGCTAGACTGTATCACTGACAGGCAGGCGTATGCTAAATACAGAAGCCAAGCTGTAGATGAAATAAGGATGCAGATAAACTCTATTGAAGAAATATGCTCAATCTGACTGTATTTCTCTAGTCTAGAACATTTTTTACAATATATTCAACAATTGTGCAGCCTATATACAAAAAAAGACATCTACTGTATTGAAAAATCACTAAAAATATTTCATATCTTTCTAGAAAATTTACTATATCTCTATCATGCAACACTCTTACATACAGAAAGTGTCAGAATTTCTAGACAGCAATGGCATTCAGACATACTCTAGTAGTGACTGTGTCTATGATGCATGTTTCAACAAGCCTATATTCCAAGAACACTCTTATAGCCAGACCTGCATCGGAGCATTCTACATGCCTTACTGCGTCAGGCCAATAGTCGTCTCTTGCTACAACACAGACAAAATACAGCTCACTATGCACTCTATAGTCTCAGGCGTCACACAAGAGAGTCTCACGGATGCCCTACATCAATTTGTCAGCAAATATTCATCTCTGACACACAGCTCTACATATGACTGTCTAGCAAGAACTGTACTCGCAACAAACAAGCTAATAGACTCTATCCCTCAACACCTCCAGTCTCAAGCAAGGACACAGAGACTGCACGAACTTCAAGAACTTGCCAATCAACTAAAAGAAATATCAGACATGTAGGGCAAACTCTATATATGGTATACAGCATGTCCTTCTCTATGTTCATATTATAATCAACTTATGAACATTCTATAGACACATTCTATAGGCGCTCCTGTGCACAATCTATCTAACTCATACATCACTCCTACATTGCGCCTCGCCAGAGGCGCTCCTGTGCGCTACCGGCGCTCCTGTGCGCTACCGGCGCACAGGAAACCATATAATTAAAACGCCTTTCCCGCGTTGCATACCAGCATGGATCCTAGCGAGGTCTCGCAGCCTGTATATGCAGATTGCCACGCAAAGTGTAACGAGAAAGTAATAAAAATCTTTGCCCAGACATGCATTGACTAGACTATACTGTATGATACACATTAGGAGAAGACTCTGTGTTCTATGTAATATCAATTTCTGCTATATTTCTCATGATGACTCTTGCAGCATTGTTTCTAAATGACAGATGTGCACCAGAAGAGAAACATGTATATCATTGTAGAAAGCTTGATGAATTATCTGCGGTAAAGGAAAATTAGTGTCAATGTGTATTTATGTTATCATCTTAATGGTATTTTTGGCAATAGTAGACTTATGTGTAGTCATTGACTTAATCTTGAAAAACAAGCTTATGAGTGCAAATAAGCGAAGTAACAGATCAAATTGCTACACGCTGTCAAAGAATGTAGGCCGTTGGAAAGATTGTGGCGATGGAACATATAGAGGTACATTTAACGGTAAGCGCTGGAAGACTAAAGATGAGGGACTAGCGGAAGAGATAATCTATTGTATAGGTGAAGAACCCGTAGTAGATGTAGATGACATACTGAACAAGAAAATTAAGTATAGGCAAGGCCGTATACAGAAAGCTAGTGATTCATTGATAAGCGAATATGACAAGTTACTTGAAGCTATGGAAAGTATGTAAAATGCACAATACCAAAAGAACTTATATTGATTACCTATAGAACATTCAATAAAGGTAGATATCATAAACAGACCGAAACCCGAAGCAAGACTTCTATAGACAATAGGCTTGAACGTGCTGACAAAGACAGCTCCGAAAGCCAGATATACAAGATTGAAGTGAAAGAAGGAAATATCACCATAACCGCTAATGCTAAGTATGATGATGGTACTGAATTGACTGAACGAGACAAGGGGTATGTAGCATAGATTCTACGAGACACCTCGATACCAGTATGCAGAAAAGCACACGGTACAACAAAAAAGTAACAAAGATTCCAGTCAATATACTATAATGTAAATCACAAACAATAGGAGAATAGAATATGATCAAAACACTAGCATTGATATCAATATTGTTAAGTATAACAGTATGCGTGTTGTCGATGATATGTGCCTGCATGTATGCAGCAGTGAACACAGAAATAATGACTATAGGACTTATAGGTGCGTTTGTTTGTTTCGGTTTCACCATAGCAACATTGGCCTTAATCAACGATGAGTTAGATTGTTTTGGATGCGGTTGTTGTAGTGGACCAACGGTTTATGACGATTGGAATACTTTGTTCAATCACTAAATAGAAACATTCTCATACACAGTCAGTACATCAAACTAATGGAGAAAGAAACAATATGGAAGATTCGACTAAAAGCGTAATATTGATCGGATTTATAGTCATTGAATTTGCAATAATGATCTGGGCCATACAGAACATGCTAAGTTATGAAGAGAGTGATGATGTCAACTGTCACAAGTCGAACTATGTCGAACAGCAGAAAGAATCGTTCGTGAATAATGATTTCAAAAGTACTAGCACATACACTGTGGCAGACAACGGATACAAGATCAAAGTGGACGATCATGATGTAATCGTGACTGTTGATGTTAAGAACGAAGACGGTACTGAATTGTCTGAAGAAGACAAGAAGCTTATAGCAAAAATACTTAGACAATATGTTGAATAGAAACATGTCAAGTCTCATGAGACATTCTGTACTCGTGGATATGGAGAAGTAGAAGACATGAATCACCTAAGAGGGTCTTGTGGCTACTATAAGACTGGCTGTTGTGGAAAAGCGTATGTCTGCCCAATGCTGTAAGTGATACCATCAAAAGTCAACACACATCATCGATCACTATACTATCATCATGACAAGAAAAGAACTTGAAGCAAACACAAGTCACATAAGACTTACAAAAAATATATAAACGACTTGCTTAGTTGATACTATACTGTATACATGAACAATGTAAAGCAGACTATACAGAGACTTAGAGACAGATTTGTCACTGACCAGCTACAGCGGGAGAATGTACTAAAGACTGTACGTATTGACGTATGGATGGCTGCTAGAAAGATCTACAACACATTGTTTGACTCGCAGAAACAGCTAGATGAATGTGTGGTATGTACATATAAGCTGATTTCACCTACTACAGACAAGACCGTAGGCTACATAGAAAACTATTACGATGACTGCTGCCTAGTAGGGCTGACATACAAGGCTATTTGCTTGAAAGAAGAACTGTCTATAGATGCACTGTATGACTCAGTGGAGTCGGTAGAGCATATGAAGTTCATGATTGTCAGCAAGCTCTATGAGAATCTGGCTGTTTCAAACCTACAAGAACTATGATGCCGAATATGACTAAAGAGACTGATGTTGTGAAAGAGAGCTTGCTGAACAGATATCATGACAAGCTTAGAGAGTTGGTCGGCTGGTGCATGACTAGAGACAAGCTGAACATACGAGATGCAAAGTTCAACTCACTTATAGTGAACATATATGACTTAGATCTGACGTCTAACACAGACAACTTGTATTTCAGACTGCCTATAGGCTTGATGTTCAAGACAGATCCAGCTAGACTGCTGATATGCAGTTGCTTAAACTTGAAAGCATACGGCTTGCCTATCGAGATTGCAGAGAAAGATGAGTCTATAGACATATGGTGCAAAGAATATGCTGACAGACGTCAAACATGGATCGACATAGACAAGCAGCTTGAACCGAAAGTCATACAGGCCAACAAGAACTTAATGAAGCTGAAAAAGCAGAGTGACCGTGAGGATTACATAGAGTCAACATGCTTGCAGCTAGAAAATGAAGCAAAAGACATACAGAGCATACTAAGTACTTGAAAGAATGTACTACACGGTCTTATCATGGAAAACAGTATCACACTCGATGAACGCGAGCAGATGTTGAAGAATGCACACGCGTTGCTGGCTGACAGGGGAGTGCCTTGCGATAGAAAGTCTAACTTGATAATAGACACGTTCTTCAAGCTCGACATGCTAAGCTACACTGACTACTCATACCATGACTTAGAAGTGTTCAAGATTAGACTGTTGACAAGAGTGCATTTCATGAAAGACCAATTCACTAAGAAACACATAGTGTTGAAATGTGTCACTGATGAGTTTGCTGTACCAGTACGCATATTTGAAAAGAATGTTGACACATGGATAGATGAATACTCTACAAGGTTTCACAGATTCCATAAAGCTTACCTGGAAATAGAGCCCACCCTGCAAGAGATGAACAGAAAGGCAGACACTCTGAAAAAGAAAGCTAAAAGTGCATATCTAGACTCTTGCATATGCCAACTAGACAGCATGATAGAGAACACTCTGAAAATCATAGACATCTAGAGATTACTATGTGAAAACCCCAAGAATCTCTATTGCATAGACGATGGACATATGTACAGAGCCTGTATTGACTGCAATATACTATACTGTATGAATGACAGGTGTACAAATAGACGATAGAGACTGTACAGACTATGACTGACCTCTGCAAAGACATGAACGGCCTAGCTGCTGTAGTGAAGAAGACACTAGAAGAAGCAGGTGTCAAGACTAGACTAGTAGACGACCACTCAATGTGGCATAAAGTGTACAAAGACACAGTGTTCAATGAGACCTTGTTCTATAAGAACAGAGACACTTTCGCAGTGAAAGTGCTGAAAGGCCTAACAGTGTCAGTGTCATGCTATTCGAGCCCTGCTGTGTCAATCTCACTAGACACAGCAACAATGTATCCGAAAAGTGTCGAAGAACTGAGAAAGACACTAGAGACACTAGTGCATGACTATGAGCTGTATCACAATGTATACATGACACTGAAAGAAGACATAGACAGAGAGAACAAGGCTCTTGAAAAGCTGAAAGGCACTACCTGCTTCAAAGACTTCAACAAGTATGTGAATGCTACAGAAAGACGACTGAATGCACAAATTGATGGCTTGACGAAGATTCAAGAGCTATGATGCAGAAGACGAGGCATGCCTTGACAAAAATATGAAAAAAGTATGTCTGCATAAGCTGCACACATACTATATTTTCTATCATGGAAGACTTGTTCAGCACATTTGAGAGAGAAGCTAGACAGAAAGGCTTGAAGCTTGAAAAGCTTACCGGGGCCGGCATAGTCAGTCTATATGATGATGACCTAACTGGTGATGCATGCTATGTAGATGACACGCTTAGAAAGTACCTGTATGTCAATATGCCAGACAACATAGCATGCATGCTTGACAACAAGAACAACATACAGATAGTCAACTACTCTCATGAGTGCCAAGTCAGCACTTTGCCTATACTGATCGAGACATTTGAATCATACATTAAAGCTAGAGAATGTGCCGTGTCAGTAAGGGCAGAAATGAAAAAGATGATAAAGTCGGCAAACAATGACATCAACAGGGTACGTACAGTCATGCCAGGCTATGAACTCGAAGAATATGCATGGTCAAAATGCAAAGAACTGACTCATATAGCGAAAAGCCTATACGACATATTCACCAATGCTGAATCGGGGTCTTGACATGAATGACAGCGAATTGAACAGAGTAGAAAAGATCATAGACAAATACTATAACAAGCTTACAGCAATGGATATACCCTGCAACAAGAAAAACAGGCTGACCGTCTGTGAGACTAAGTTTGATACCCCTTTAGTGAACGTGTATGCAGTTGACGCGGTTGACTACATACGACTAGGAGACCTCTATTTCAGAATGCCAATAGACTTGCTGTTCAATAAAGACCTAAACAACATGGAAGTGCACACTGCCTTGAAATTACAGGCATACAGCATGCCTATAGAGATCGCAGAAATAGACAGTACATTAGACGTGTGGTGCAACATGTACGCCGACCTATGGCACACTATAGATGACCTGGACAACAAGTTCAAAGCCGATGTGAAACGACTCAATGATGCAGCAAAGATACTGCCAGAAAGAGACGAATGGGAGTCTTATGTAGACTCCCACATACTCAGACTGCGTGCTGAACTAAAGACTGCGCTACTTATACGTGAAATGTAGACAAGAGACGAGCCTAGAGATGCTAGTGAAAGCCTTCTAATAGTGCTTGCATATGCAAAAAAGTCTTACATGCATGACAGAAAAGATACTATACTGTACTTGTATGAAGAACATAGAATACATGAAACGAGAACTTGAACGGCTAGATGTAAAAGTAGAACTACTGACTGGTGTCAGTATCATGTCTGTGTTCGACCCTGAACTAGAAGAGACAGTATGCTATGCTACAGTTGACAACAGAGAGAAGCTGTATGTGTACATTCCGTGCAATGCTGTATGTGTCTGTAAATTCAACAACCTGCTGTCCATTGAACAGCTGAATAGAGAAATATCAGCTGACACTAAGAAAAGTGTCAAGAAACTAGCTGCTGAATATGCTGTTGCTAGAAAAGTCTACATAACGACTTTCAAAGCCTGTGAACCCGCTCTACAGCAATACAACGCAGCTATTGACAATTACAGACTTACTGAACCTTACTATAAAGTTGAAAGACTTGCACACAGTCTGAAGAAAGAGTTTGACTGTATGGTACGACAAGCTTACACGGTCAACACACTAGGAGAATGAATCATGGACGACTTAGATGAAGCATTGGAACTGATGACTGCCAAAGTAGACCGAATGTCTAGAATCTTGCACGCAGGCTGGTATCTGTTCTTGATAGCAGTATACTTGCTGAACATGTACTATTTCTTGTTCTGTGACAACATGAAGAATGGTATTGCTAGTGTCATGGTGTTCATGTGCATCTGCTATGAACTTATCATGGACAAGCTGAAAGAGAATAAGGAGAAGAAATGAAGTATCATGGAATAGAGCTGAAAGAGTTCGTCTCTGATAAGCCAGTGGCTTTCAACCCTCCAAAGAAGATGCTATGCTGGGATGTCGAAAGAGACATTGAGCTAGATGAGTCATACTGTAAGAATGTAGACACATGGCTGCCTGCTGGGACGGGACAGCCTTATGCTAGGGCAGTGACAATCAACAAGAACCAATGGCTGCACTGTGCAGAAATGCCTGAAGGAGAGAAGTAGAGTGAGAGAGACAAATTTCTTCATACTGAAAGACAAAGATTCACATGACAAGCTCGTAAAATGCAGAGAGTCTTACTGCAGTTTCAAGTCAAGGCTAGACTTGCTGCATGAAGAAGACTGGCAGAAAGCATACTGTGATGAGCTTGACTTGTATGACAAGCTGAAGTCAGATGAAATCGACGAGAATGAGTACTTGAAACGTACTGACGAGCTCGGTAAAGACATCTACTTGCCACACGAGCAAGAAGAGCTTGACGCTCTTAAAGAAGAGCTTGACAAAGCCGAACGAGAAGCAGGCTATGGAAAGCCAGTATTGACAATGTCTCTAGACCTTGACTCTGACATGACCCTAGAAGACAATGAGTCTGCAGAAGAGTTCTACAGAAGCATCCAGCCTTCTCGTCTGACAGAACGAGCAATGAACTTCTTCGATGAGATCGACTTGAAAGATGGACGAGTCTTAGTCATCGAACAGAGCCGATAGATACAAGACGTATGGCTAGATTCATTTCTTGTCTATTGACACTGATTGCTGCTACAATACTGCTAGCGATATTGCATCTCTTCTTAGGATTGCCATTGCTAGACAGTGCAATACTGCCAGCATGTACAATAATGCTTCTACTATTCTTGTCAATGCTGTAGCTTGACAACATACTATACTGTATATCAACACAAAAAAAACAAACAACATAATGAGGTAACTGAAACTTCTATGCGTATAATCATCAAGAATTCTAGCAGAAAGAATCCCGTTCGTGAGCTGATCGTCAAAGTCTTGTATGATGAGACTAAGCCTATCGTCAAGACACAGAAAGACCAGTATGGCAGACTGATTGTCACTACTTGGAAAGAACGAAAGACCACTGTGTCTGCTAGAGAATACTTCCCTGAAACAGAGAAAGACAGGATGACGGTGTACTATGGCACTACTGTCTGTGACTACAGAGATGCCAAACAGTTCAACAAGAAGACTGGCAGATGCCTAGCTTGGATGAACTGTATTGACGAACTGTTCGCGAACAAGATCATCGATGAGTTTGAAGCTGACATGCTTGACCAGATTGAGCTTGACGCAACTTCTTTCACAGTAGACATGGACAAGAGCAAGATCACCAAGAAGCTCTAACAAGTCTTTCTACAAAGATACACATATATTGGCATGTACAGCACTGTACATGTCTTTTTTTGTCTATAGATAGAAGAAATCTATAGACAGGAGAGACATATGAAGAAGTTCAAGAAGAAGAGAAACTTCTTGCCTAGAGCATATCAGCTTGCAGAAAAGATACAAGAAGAGTTTGACGATCTTGACTTGCAGTTCAGGATCTGTGCATGGCCTGACAAGATCAAGCATTGCAGGACAGCAGCAATAGTAGACAATACAGGAAAGACTATAGCTACAGTTGACATGTTCAGCTTTAGGTATGTAGTGAATTCGTGTGTAAGCTATGACAAGTTTGACAGACTGGACTTGACAGCAGATCAGCTTAGAAACTTCTGGCTAGGCTTGTATGATAGGTACGGCGTAAAGAGATCTGTATTCTACGCTAAGCATGACTTGAAGCCTGCATATAGACGGATAGCATTTTGCAAAGCAAAATGCATGCTAGAGCTGAAAGCTCTAGCATTTATTGTCTATAATTATTGTATTCTTTATCATACTTTATGCTATACTATATCAAGAATATAGATCCTACATAATAATCTATATAGAATCTAATGATATAATAACACTATAAGCCTACTGTCTTCCATACTTCCCTTCAAGATATAATATAGTTCAATTTTTCACAGTTGAAAAGGCCGACTTTTATTTTTTACAAAGTTTACATAACTGGACAGTAAACTATGCTTTCTTTGTCAAACGGTCTTAATCAGAAAGATAGACTATAAGTCGGTATCACATTCTGACATGCATCTGGGCTTACTTTTAGAAAGAGTAATATTTCTTATTGTCTAATTGAAAAAGTGACCCAGAATCAATCCAGGACAAATTTATATTTTTGTGAATTTTTTACATTCTATGCATGCGACAGAAACTATATTGTCCAATGAAGGCAATTGACCTATCAGAAAAGGACACAATATGACAAAGACCACTTCATATGTCACAGACAGTTTCAGCAAGTTCATTGACAGCAAGAATGCCAGTGTTGTCAATGCTGAAGACTTGTATGACGAACAGAAAAAGCTCAGCAAATGCAATGACGGGGCAGACCAGCTGTCTGTACTTATCAACAACACAGCATACGCTGAGATCTTGTATGGATATCGCCTGAAGAACTATGAAGCTGCTGTAGCAGCAAACTGTTCTAACCTTGAAATCTATGAGTCACCTCTGGCAGATGCACAGAATCAAGTGCTTGATTCACGTGACAAGCTGCTTGACTTCTGTGAAGGGCACGGGTTTGACTATGAAAAGGTAGTGGAATAAGTGAAAAATAGTCAAAAAACTCGCTCCGGAAACACATTTTTAGCAAAAAAGGCCTCCGGCATATGCCTGGAAGTGACCGGGCTATATCCAGGAGAGCAGTTTTGCGCCGGTGTATACTTATACACAAAACTAGTGTGATTTTCACAAAAATTGAAGAATTTTCAACTTATTGACAAACTATTAACATTTATTAACAACTTATGAACAAACACAACAATCTTTCTAGTAGGTTCTTGCTCACCGGGCTGTCAGTCGAATATATGCGTACTGGTGCACAAGATGAAAAATCTATGTCAGTGTTCTACACGAGCCCTGATGTTGATCAACAGACAGCAGACTTCAACAATTACTACAAGAGTGTAAGACCGCAAGAAGTGCTGAAACTCGTCAAAGTAGACAGTTCGTCGGTATTGGCTGACATCTGTAGTGTAGATGCAAGCAGTTATGACAGCTCCAAGTCACCTGAGACTCAATGCTATGACAGGATGTATAGCAGTGTGTCATTCCTATGTGAGCCAAATGACATAGAAGAATTTACGCGCTACATTGAATCATGCAAGACAGACAAATCGGTAAAGACTGAAGTCAATGACACAGGCGCAGTTTCTAAATGGAGTGAATCTGTTGAAAATGGTGAAATCACGATCAGCTTCACTGTAGAGATTTGTGACAAAGACCATATTGACATGCGTGATTTCGAAGAAGAAGACATAGAAGAGCTAGCGTGCAAATGGGCAGATTCACACTGCAGTACGACTGATGAGCCAATAGAGTAGGCAACTGAGTTTTTTGCATAGCTTTGCTAGAAGCTTTAGGGCATTCATTGACTCACAAGCTGTAGAAGGTTAAAGATGTTGTCCAAAAAGCATACTGTATTGCTTTTTGGAGCTGTTTTTCATCATTATGCCATAGTCAAGTGAACGTTTTTGCCTTATGTCTGCTTCGTGTATAATATTGTATATAGAATTTCTATATGGAGAAGAAGATTGATCAAGTGCATCCTGGGATGAAAGCTTACTGAGATGCTTTCTGTTGTCTCTCTTCTCATTGAGACTGAAATAGTCAGCAGGCTTGCTGTATTCATTGATGAAATAGTCAGCAATCAGTCTTTCATGGCTGCATGCTTCTAGTTCATCAGAGGGCATTGAAGTGTCACTTGAAAGACAGTCACTGTAAGCTTCTTGACTTATAGAGTTGACATTTCTATCACATTCTGTAGCAAGCTTGCTTGCAACACTGCTTGCAGTGTTCTTTGAAGATTGGTTGAAAGTTTTTGCATACTCTGCTCTATATTCATAGACATAAGAGTCTAGGATTGACTCGATGTCTGTAGTGAGATCTAGAGACTTGTCTGTATGTGTTGCATAGAACCCATCATACACTTGAGCTACATGCCAGCCTTGCTTGACTAGCTCATAGAGAGCATGCATGTAGATGCATGACTCATGCAAGAAGATTTCAGACTGGAATGAAGAGCCTAGCACTTCTAGCATGTTGTGCCTGTAAGAGAGAAGCTTGTCTTGTATAGCTCTCTTCCTGTAGCGAGAAGCATTCCTGAAAGACTCTATCTTGTTCAGTATGTTCCTGATGTATGTGGCATCAGACTGCTCAAAGAACATTGGCATGCAGAGAGACTTGAATGCATTGCGCATGTCTGGAGAGTCAAACTGCCTGCCAAACATCTTTGCATACATGTCTACTCTGTTAGAGAACCAGACACCATGGTTGAGCAGATACTGGATCTGGTATATAGAAGCCTTTGTGTCATATGACTGCCAAGAAAGGCCAAACACACGCTTCAAGAAGTCTTTCCTAGTCTTCTTAGTTGTCTTCTTCTCAGTGTCCTTGTCTTTATAAGATACTATTCCGGTTAGTGGCTCTGAAGCCAATAGAAGTCAGAATGCCAGAGGCGGAATACTTGAAAGAGAGCTTGACTCTAGTCTGGAGCTCTGGATGGTCTAGATAGAACTGCTGTGAGTTGACATAGTCAGCTTCAGCAATCATCTGAGAGAACTGAGGGTACTTGCGGTGAATGATGTACGTCAGAGTCTTCTCGAACTCTTCTCTAGAAGAGCAAGGGTTGACTATGCGTAGATGAGAAGATATGACAGCCTTGTCTTGAAGCTGCTTCACTTTCTCTATGTCGACATCTCTCTTAGAGACTGTGCCATTGGCCTGCCTAGGCTTGATTGGGACTATGTTCAGCTCTCTCTTCAACTCCATCAGCATGTCTTGCACTTCTTTGTTCAAGATGTATGCCTTGCACATGCCAACTTTGCTGCGCCTAGGGTTGAAGACATAGAAAGAGTCTACTTCTTTGAGCAAGCTTATCTCCTTGCAGCGGATGATGACTCGTGATGCCCTGACTTGGTAGCCGAACATCGCCAGCATGGTGGCAGATGAGCTAGACAGATTGATAGAGTGAACTATGTTGTCTCGCTCAGTGACATACTTTATAGTCTCTGCCAGAGATATGACATACTTCAGCATTGTCTTGCGCTTCTTGCAGTGCAGCATCTCGAGAATCTTCTCTTTAGTCATGTTGACGTCTTTGAACTCTTCTCTGACGTCATACTCCTCCATTTCACGGGCAGAACGCCTTTCTGCTAGACTGTCATAGTATTCATATACAGGGAGGTCTTTGTGGTGCAAGTCGTATTCATGGATGACGTAGTTGTCTGTGACATTGTTGTAGTCTGACTTGCTGTATAATCCGTAACTTAGCTTAGCATAAATATTATCGTTGTTATTTTTCATATCTTATTTATGCTAGGTGGGAGATTAAAAGTTTTCCACCTAGCATTTTCTATATAAGGGTTGATGGTAAGTAAAGACATTTCTTTTGAAGGCTTGCAGCTGAAGTGTGTAAGCTCTTGAAAAAATGAAGAATATAAATATATTTTTATTTTCATTTTTAACGTCTATGCGATCTTCTACAGTCGCATAGACGTTTTTATTTATATGCATGACTGGTCGGACTATGCTTGGGCCGATCATATATTATCAATACATCTTTAAAGAGGAACTCTATATGAAATACAGACTAGACTGCTACACGAGCCAGTCTCTCCATTACCGGGTATGACAAGACTGTTGAGCCTGACCCTGTAGACTTTGACGAGCCACTATTCCGGTGAGAAGAAAGACAGCTGGAGCTACATCAACAGGTGCAAGATGAAGTATCTGCAGAAGTTGAGCGAGAAGATGGTCAAGCAAGACAAGAGGGTCATTGGGTATGACTGGGATGGATGCTTCGTTGTTGCAAGCTGGTGACAGTTTACAGAACTAGCATACTTTTTACTATACTTAACATTGATTTTATCGTGGACAGATGATTTTTTACCCGTCATTTATTGGACACTTCCAATGTTCAAGTAACATATTATCTAAAATATGTAAATCAAACGTACGGAAATGACTATATTAGTCAATACAAAAATAAAGGCAGATATGACAAAAGAATATAATGCTGACAGTATTACTGTATTAAAAGGACAAGATGCTCTGCGAAAACGTCCAGACATGTATATTGGCAGCCCGTCTGGCAATCCTAGTGATGGCTTGTATAGACTTTGTCGAGAGATTGTTGACAACAGTATCGATGAATGGCTTGCTGGATATAACGACAAGCTCGTCATTCTGTATGACAGTAAGACTGGAAAGACTGTGGTGATAGACAATGGTCGAGGCATTCCTGTAGGGTACAATGCTGCTGTCGGAATGAACAGTCTTACTGCTGTAGTGACTGAGATTCATGCAGGAGGCAAGTTCAGTCATGATTCTTATAAGACTTCGTCAGGCAAGAATGGAGTGGGAGCTTCTGCAGTAAATGCTCTTTCCGAGTACATGCAAGTCTGGTCGAACAACAGTGCCGACAAGAAGTGGTATAGCCAGAAGTTTGCCCGTGGGATTGCACAGACAGAAGTAGAGAAATGCAAGCTCCCTGAAGAGTACAAGCACTATGTCAAGAAGACTGGAACTATAGTAGAATGGCTGCCTGACAGTCAGATCTTTACAGACAGCATCAAGCTGAATGTTTCTAGACTGAAGAGAGAGCTTCATGACATACAGTATCTTTGCCCGAAGCTGCATATCGTGCTTGACATTGATGGCACGGTCACAGAATACTACAGCGAGAAAGGCCTAGAAGAACTTGTAGCCAGCAAAGAGTCAAGTGATGGTCTTTTCACGTATTCAGACGACAAGCTAGATGTGGCATTGAACTTCACCAAAGGTGATGGTTCTGACTTCAAGTCATTTGTCAATGTCTGCTACACTAACCTTGGCGGTACTCACCTGTCTGGCTTGAAGAAAGTGACTTGCTCTATCTTGAAAGGCTTCAGCAAGCAGAAAGTGCTCAATGAAGACTTGCTAGAAGGGGTTGTTGGAGCTATACATTGCAGAGTGGCAGAGCCGCAGTATCAAGGCCAGACTAAGAATGAACTTACTAACTCTGAAGTAGAGAGAGAAGTCATAGACACTCTGGAAAAGCCTTTGACTAAGTTCTTCAAGAAGAACCGAGAGCTAGTAGACAGGATTGTCAAGTATGCTGAAGAGATGCTTGCCAAGAAACAAAAGATGAAGGCTGACAAAGCACTATTGAAAGGCCTGACTCAACTCAACAATGGCTCCAGGTTCATCTCTGACAAGTTCCTTGATGCTGACAGACGAAAGTACAAAGACAACTCTGAACTAGAGATGTTCATTGTAGAAGGTGACTCTGCAGGTGGGCATTTCAGTAGAGCACGAGAACCGTATCAAGCTGTCCTGAAGATCAGAGGGAAGATAATAAATGCTGCAAAAGCTTCTGCAGCTGACCTGTTTGGCAGCAAGGCTGAGAAGAATGAAGGCAACAAAGAGATTAGGACGATTGTCTCTGCATTAGGGTGTGGACTTCAAGATGACTATGATGAGTCTAAGCTTAGGTTTGGGAAAGTGATAGTATTAAGTGACGCAGACACAGACGGTCAGCACATATGCAACTTAGTATTGTCTTTCTTCATAAAATACATTCCACAGTTGATCAAGAATGGGCATGTCTATATAGTAGATGCGCCGTTGTTCATTGGCAACTATGCTAGTGGAAAGAAGTTTGGCATGACTAGAGCTGAAGTAGATGCTGAAATGAGACAAGCTGGGGTCAATGACTACACCGTTCTAAGACTCAAGGGCTGGGGTGAATGCAATTCAGCTCAATTGTCTGAACTTTGTCTTGACAAGAAGACTAGAAAGCTCAAGCAGATTGTCTGGACAGATGATCTAGAGAAAGTCTTGAATCAGACTATGGGCGATGATGTAGCATACAGAAAGAAACTGCTTGGCATCGAAGACTAGAGATTTGAAAAAAGTACAACAAAAAGTTGTACTTTTCTTTTTTGGAAATATTATATTAGTATTGTCAAACCTAACTAAAAAGGAGTAAAAATATGAATGCATCACAGATTTGGGATTCCCTGCTAGATGGACAATTCTTTACGTTAGAAGAATTGAACTTAGTCACAGACATCAATGGTTTTTCTGTCAAGACACTTGATGACATGTGTGAAGCTAGATACGGCGTGGATCATGAAGAACTGCTTAGTGAAGAAGAATGAACAAGAGCATTGTCTAGCTGATTATTTTACTAGATATTGCTTTTTTGACTATACTGTAACTTGAACATGAAACAGAAGTTTATCAAGAAAGAACAAGAAGAAATTGTCGAACAGATTACTCCAGCAGATGCTGACAAGCTTCTAAACAAGAACATCTATGACTACGGCATTGATATTCTAGAAGACCGTGTATTGGCTGACTTCAGGGACGGATTTAAGCCAGCACAGCGTAGAATCTTGTGGACAGCAAAAGGCTTGAAAGCATATCCTGACTCTAAGACTGTCAAGTCTGCCAGAATTACAGGTGACTGCATGGGACAGTATCACCCTCATTCTTCAGCATATGGCTCTCTTGTGAATCTTGTCAATTCTGACTATCCAGTCTTGACTGGTCAAGGAAATTTTGGTGACATCAACAACGGTCCTGCTGCAGATCGATACACTGAAGCTAAGATTTCAGATATTGGCATGAAGTGTCTAGAGTGTATGCCTGTTGCTGACATGGTGCCAAACTACGGTGGAGACTTGATGGAACCTGTAGTGATTCCGTCTAGGTTTCCTAACTTCTTTGTCAATGAATGCTCTGGAATTGCAGTTGGACTCAGCTGCTCTATCCCTGCACACAATCTAGAAGAGATTGTTGAAGCATTGAAGATGATTGTCAAGAAAGGCAAGACTGCCACTGTAAAAGACCTGTTGAAGTATGTCAAAGGGCCTGACTACAGCTATGGTGGAAAGATACTGTCTAGTAAAGAAGAGCTTTCTGACCTGTACAGCAAAGGTGAAGGTCAAGTCAAGTATGAATGTGAGTACAAGATTGAGCCTGAAGGCAAGAATTGGCTGTTGACTGTTACTGGATATTGTCCAGGGTTTGCCCCTTCTACTTTCATCAACAAGATGACTGACTTTATCAGAGACGGGCAAGTAGTATACGTGAATGACAGTGCAAATAAGGCTGAACCCGTCAAGCTGGAAGTATTGATCAAGAACAAAGACTTCTTTGAATCTAGAGTCAAGAAGATGCTTTGCAAGACTGGCAACTATAGATTCTACGCTATCCGTAGGAACAAGAGCACAGCGATTGACAAAGATGTGCAAGTAGATGTACTAGTGCCGAACATGCTAGACTTGATGACAGAATGGGTAGAATGGCGTAAAGAAATAGAGTCTAAGATGACTAGTCGAGAGATTGAACTGATTTCCGACAAGATAATCCGCCGCTCTTAACTCGTCCCCGATTTCCTCAAACAGACAGCTGTAATCATCGGCATTAAGCGCAACCATTTTCTGCGAACACATAATATCTCCGGTAAAGGATATTCTCTTATAATTTTCGTCATAGTCCTTAATTGATTTTGCAAAGCAACGTCCAAGCTCCACAGCGTTATCCTGTGAAAAAATATTGTCCTCCGTTCCGAAATATGCGATTTCAAGAGTAAATGCAACATCAGCGTTTGCTTTTGTTAACATATAGTTTGCAAAACAGGGCGTTTTTGACGAGTTCCAATTTGTTTCGGGCGGAATTTTCAATCTTTACGAAATAGTTCCAGGATTTGTAGTTTGCCTTGTTCTTGCCGTGGCAGTTTCGTTAATTACAAAAAAAGACAAGAACGTGCTTGAACAGTTTGACGCTTACAAAAAAGCCTAAAAAAATATAAAAACTAAAAAAGCGGTGGTTTTGAAAATCAGTCAAAATCATCGTTTTTTTTATTTTAAAGGAGCGAGCCACAACCACAAACCGGCTCTGCACGGTTCCGCTTTCGCTCCATTCATGAACGTTTCGCGCCGTTCCGATCCGGGCTAAGTTTTTCCGTAAATGCGGCATTTTTCTCTTCCTGTTCTAATAGGAATATGATTTTTGTTCTAAGCGGAAAGGGCTTCCTATTAGAGCAGGAATGTAATTCCGGCTAGAGCTGGAAAAAGCTTCCTGCCAAAAGAGGAAGAAACACTGTTATAATCAAAAAACTGACAACCGCTTGCAATTTGATATTACAATTTTTATTTTTTTCCTCAAAAAAATGTCAAAAATTGACAACCGCTTACAATATATATAGTGAGCGAATCTGAAAAAATTAAAACCTTTATCATCACAAAGCCTTCATTTTCCTCAAATCCAATTTTTTTAAAGTTTGCGTTGCAAACTTTTTAAAGGAGAACAAAATGGAAAAAGAGCTCACTCCGCTCGAAAAATGGAACAGCCTGACCCTCGCGAACAACTTTATCTTCTGCAAGGTCCTCGAGGAAAATCCCGACGTCTGCAAGGAGCTTCTCGAAATGCTTCTGGACATAAAAATCGACAGAATCGAGCAGCCCAAGTCCGAGCAGACCTTCAAGACCGACTTCGATTCCCGCGGAATCCGCCTCGACGTCTACGTAAAAGACGGAACAGGCCGCTGCTTTGACATTGAGATCCAGACAAGCAACTACATGCGGCTCGAAAAACGCGCAAGGTATTACCAGGGGCTGATGGACGTGGACAGCATCCAGTTCGGGCAGGAATACAGCGCGCTAAAAGACAGCTACGTGATTTTTTTGTGCCTTGGGGACGCCTTCGGGCACAGGCTTCCGGTCTACACGTTCCGCTACAGGGCGGAGGAAGACAAAAATATACTTATGAACGACGGTACGGTCAACATCTTTTTTAACGCGACTATGTATGATAAAATGCAGTCAGAAAATCTGCGTTCATTTTTCAGGTATTTATGCGGAAAAAACTCGGACGACAACTTTACAGACAGATTGTCCGCGTTGGTCGAGCGTGTAAAAATGAATGCCCAGTGGAGGCACAGATATATGACAATCGAACAGGAGATTAAGCTGCAGGCAAGACATTTGGCGCAAGATATGGCAAAGGATATAGCTCAAGATATGGCAAAAGATATAGCAAAAGATATAGCAAAAGATATAGCAAAAGATATAGCAAAAGATATAGCAAAAG
>OQVL01000226.1_pt1 | contig 26223 bp, 24 predicted proteins | sample 1691501 | NCBI WGS metagenome assembly OQVL01 (sample SAMN03418253, study PRJEB22391) | human gut metagenome | biome: human-gut; feature: organic feature; material: feces | host: Homo sapiens | place: Tanzania | collected 2013-01 | reverse complement strand
GCCATAGCGCCGCCAATCTGCGGCTCCGTACCCGTACCAAACTCGTCGATGAGCAGCAGAGTGCGGTCGCCTGCCTGCTTCATCATGTTCTTCATGTTCAGGAGGTGAGAAGAGTATGTGGAGAGATCGTTCTCAATGCTCTGCTCGTCACCGATGTCAATCATGATGTCGGCGAATACTCCCACCTTCGAACGCTCACTCATAGGTACGGACAGGCCGCACTGCAGCATATACTGCAACAGACCAACCGTCTTCAGACACACCGATTTTCCTCCGGCGTTAGGACCGGAGATGATGAGGATGTGACGGTCGCGGGTCAGCGTTATGTCGAGAGGAATGGTGGGCTTGTCCTGCTTTTTCAGAGCCAGCCACAGGAGCGGATGGCGTGCCGTAATCCAGTCCACCACAGGCTTCTTGTCCACTTCCGGCTCGATGGCGTTGGTAAGGTTGGCAAATTCGGCACGAGAGCGGATGAAGTCCACCTCTGCAAGCATCAGATAAGCATATATGATGTCCTCCACGTGCGGACGTACCAGCTTGGTAAACTCCGTCAGAATCACTATAATCTCACGGCGCTCGTCAGCTTCAAGTTCACGGATGCGGTTGTTCGCCTCCACCACTTCGGTAGGTTCCACGAACACCGTCTTACCCGTAGACGACTCATCATGCACGATACCCTTTATACGGCGCTTCATGGCAGGAGCAATAGGCACCACGAGACATCCGTCGCGGATGGTCGGCGTCACGTCCTTGTCGACGAGACCCTCGCTCTGAGCTGTGTGCAGGATGCTGTAAAGCGTTCTCGATACGCTGCCCTCCGCCTTTCTCAGTTGCGTACGAATCTCTGCCAGGCGTGGCGAAGCCGTATCCTTCATCTTGCCATACTTGTCAAGAATCTGGTCGATGCGGCGTATGAGGTCAGGGAAAGTTAGCACGTTCTCCGTGAGTTCGTGCAGGGTGGGGTAGTCATAATTGCCGTCCTCGTCGCTGCGGTTGAGGAATTTCACTATTCCTGCCACTGTCTCCAGCGAACGACGCAGGTCATATATCTCGTTCTCCTCGAGGTGAGTTCCTTCGATGCGGATGCGCTTTATGGAAGCACGCATGTCAAAGAAGAACTGCAAGGGGAAATCGTCCGTCTCCTCCTGCATACGTCTGAACTCGCGTGTCTGTCTCAGCATAGTGTTGATGCGTCCACAGTCGGCGGTGAACGTCATTGCGTCCACCTTGTCCTTGCCCAGTTGGCTGAGGCAATAGCCCTTCAGCAGTGAGCGAATCTCACCGAATTGTATTTTGTTTTCGAAATTGCTTGGATAAATCATGCTGCAAAGTTACTGAAAGTATCGCACAAATGCCGACTGCACGCTTCTCTTTTTTCGCTGTATACCTTATATATATAGGGATGAACCACTTTTTTTGACTTTTTTGTTTTCGCTTTTGTTTGATACAAAGGTATGCCTTGCCATGTGCAATATACATGCACACATATATTAATTTTTGGCAAATGAAGAAAACTTGCAAATGTCCGTGACCGGCTTAAGCAGTATTATGACACATGGAACATAGTATATGATAAATGCGACCGAATACATTCCACAACATTGACCTGAAGCCTTTAGTTGTATTTCAATTCCTCGCACAGCATCATTGGAATGTCTATATCCAAAGTTTTTTTGTAACTTCATCAACACAGGCATATCGCTTCGGTAGCGTTTTTTTTATAGAGTTGAACGACCTTTCTTTTTGACTTTTTTATTCTATTGATATATAAATCTCATGATTTATATGTACATTTGCAGAGAGTATATATGCGGCCGACACTGATGCAGCATACATGCGCGTTTTATCCTCGGTCACCCACCCACAATCAGCCATATGGTAGACGTCATCAAAGAATATTTTTCTGAAATTACACCAATACAAGAGATTCAAATGCAGGCCTTGGACTCATTGTATCGTGACTGGAATGCAAAAATCAATGTGATTTCGCGGCGTGATATCGATAACTTGTATGTGCGTCACGTCTTGCATTCGCTTGCCATAGCCAAATTTTGGGGTAGTAAACTCGTCCCGGGATCTTCCATATTGGATATAGGCACCGGTGGAGGATTTCCCGGCATACCGCTGGCCATAATGTTTCCCCAATGCCATTTCCACCTCTTGGATCGCATTACAAAAAAAATACGTGTGGTAAATGCCGTGTCCGAGGCTCTAGGCTTAAAAAACGTATCGACACAACAGGGCGATATCGGCGAATGCCACGAGCGATTTGACTATGTAGTCAGCCGTGGCGTTATGCGTCTCGAGCCGCTGGTGACCGCAATAAAGCACAACATTTCTAAAGAGAACAAAAACACTTACGCCAATGGGTTGGTGTGCCTCAAGGGTGGAGATCTGTCCGATGAAAGCGCCGGGATCAAATTCCCTGTAATCTCCTACCCTCTCAACGAGTATTTTGATGCCGATAATTCGGAAGTACGCGAAACATTTGCTGACAAATACCTCGTCTACGTCCCTATGGCGGCGAAATAACACCATACAAATCAGGCCTTTATTACATATTCAGATCATATTTATAAATTATATCATGCTTAAACTCGAAAAATTCACTTTCAATCCATTTGCGGAGAACACTTATATAGTCTACGACCCCGTCACCAAAGACGGCATTGTAGTAGATCCCGGCATGGCTACTCAGGTCGAACAAAACCAGTTTGACCGATTTATAGCTGAACAAGGCATACACTTATCGATGATTGTAAACACACATATGCACATAGATCATTGCCTAGGTAATAATTACATCATCAAAAAATACGGCATAAACACAGCTGCATGCGCCACCGAAATCGCATTTGGCGAAAATCTTGACCAGCAAGCCCGTTTCTTCGGGCTCAACCTCAAGGGCTTCAATACAACGGTAGATATAATCCTTAATGACGGCCAGTTGTTGCACATCGGACCAAACACCCTCGAAATCATTGCCATGCCCGGGCACTCTCCCGGTGGAATATGTATATACGACCGCGCCGATGGATGGGTACTCAGCGGCGACAGCCTGTTCCTCGGATCGATAGGTCGCACAGATCTTCCGGGCAGTAATCACAGTAAACTTATTCACGGCATTCGGACACTATTGTTTACTCTCCCCGAATCGACTATTGTCTACCCCGGCCACGGGCCGTCTACAACAATCGGGCACGAACGAGGGACAAATCCGTATATTAGTTAAATTACGACATTGCACAATTTGATGTCTGTCCGCAATCCATGACATACTTCCGGCTACTTATAATCAGCGCTTGGCTGCGTAGCTTTTAGTGTTATTTATAAATAGCGGGCACAATAATTGCCCTATAATCGGATTAACTTTGCTCTATAAATCAGCAAGGTATTCCGATAATGAAAACAATAAGCGACACTGACACCATATTCGCGACCATAGTTCAATACGGGCGTTTATTAACAAGCGTTAAGCTGTGTGGGATGTCATCCATACAGTCAATAGTATCATATCTACGCTCCCATGATGCCGTACCCTCGGGGTTATCGCAACTATCGATACGCAACTGCACACAGGGCTGGCGTTCTATGCAATCTTTGTACATTCGATAATCAACCCTGACCTATAGTCGCCGTTATATGACTGATGGACAGAGTTTTGTAGCGATATAATCAACGCCCTAAATGCGTCTACAAACGTGGCCTTTCCGCCTTGTAAGTAGTTTGTTGGGGCACTTTTTTTACGGGATAGAGTGTTTTGCATCAAAAATTGCCTATGTACTCTTCAAAGTACCAACAATACAGCCCTCTTTTGAGCGTTAGACATTCATTTAGAGCAGAGACTATTCACTTATGTCTTTATTATATGAATTTATGCTTCTGCCTGTGAACAATTTGATGGATGGGCTATAGGCTATATTTCGCAGATTATGCGTACATTTGCACTAAAATCTTTATAGGATACGCAATGAATGATTACCGCAAAGTACGTTTTGATATGACGCCATGTTCCGAGGATGCCACAGACCTATTGGCGGCATTCCTCGCAGACGAAGGATATGAGAGTTTTGTCCCGGACGAGGAAGGTCTTACGGCCTACGTCCCGGCTTCGACTTGGTCTAAAGACGCCGTGAACAACGTCATCCGCGATTTTCCAATGAACACAACCATTCAAGTAAAAGATGTGTTGGTCAAAGGACGTGATTGGAACGCCGAATGGGAAAAGAATTACTTTCAGCCCATAGTTGTAGGCGACAAGTGTGTAATACATAGCACTTTTCACCACGATATACCCAAAGCCAAATACGACATTGTCATTGACCCCAAAATGGCATTCGGCACAGGGCACCACGCCACCACAGCCCAAGTCATTGAAAGCATTCTCGCCATAGATTTGCGCGGACGCACCGTGATTGATATGGGCACCGGTACGGCAATATTATCCATATTGACAGCCATGCGTGGGGCAAAGTTAGTGACTGCCATCGAAATTGATGGTTTTGCATATGCCAATGCAATCGAAAATGTTGAGATTAACGGTGTCTGCGATGTTGTGAGACTGATCAACGGAGACGCCTCAGCCTTGGTCGGGGTCGAGCCGGCCGACATATTTCTGGCAAATATTAATCGTAATGTCATACTCAGAGATATCGAAACCTATTCATCTCATCTACGGAATGGAGGAGTAATGATTCTCAGCGGCTTCTATGAAGATGATGTACCAATGATTGAAGCGGCGGCACGTCCATTGGGTCTTGTAACCGAAGCCATGCGCAGCCGTGATAAATGGACTGCCCTAACCTTGCGCAAACATTCTTAACGCACATGAATACGATAAAAACCTTAATATCAGCCGTTGCGATAATGTGTTGTGGCGTAATAGTATACGCACAGAACGCCAAACCGGGCGATATTGCACCCGGCCGGATATGCTTCGCATGGGGAGCTGACATCAATGGTAGCGTTGACCTTAGCGAACACGATATGTCATCTTTGGGCATCGAAGCAATGTTTGGCATTGAGTATCGATGGATTCGATTTCTCGGCATTGGAGCACAAGCCGATGTCATGGTAAGCAATTCGTCCAGATCGTTTCCGCTAACGCTAAATTTCCGCACCGATTTCAGTAGCAGTCGCCGTCGTCTACTATTTATGGATATACGTGGCGGCATAGCCCTAAATTATCTCAATGGCGACCGAAACGAAACAGATCCGTATATCAGCGGCGGTATAGGTGTTACATTAGCGCATAAATCCACCTATAGTTCTCATTTTGTTATCGGATATACTTATCTAGGTCAAAAGCAATGTTATTATGGCGATAGATTACGCGATTGCCCCGGTATAAGTTACGCCACCATTCGTTTTGGCGTCACCTTTTGATGACCATTACGCCACGGCCAGAAGAATAAAAACACAGGATCCATGAACAGGTTTTTTGCAACAATAGCAGCTATTATATCCACAGCTACAAGTATGTCTGCATTAGTAGATATCCCGGCATTTGTCAATATGGCAGCTGACAGCATCTCAATATCTACGGCTGATGCAACACAACGAGCTGCGTGGAGGCACGTGGCATCAAGACTTGATTCGCTGGAGCGTAATGTATCGTCTTCGGTGGTACGAATACTTCACATCGGAGACTCGCACATCCAGGCCGAATTTGTCACCAATGCACTGCGCTCAAAGTTACAAGACACGTATGGCAATGCCGGACGTGGGTTGGTGTCGCCGCTACGTCTAGCAGGCACAAACCAACCTATAGACTACGCCATCACGGCCCCTGATGCCATTGATTGGCGGAAAACACGATTGCTGAATTTACCTTGGGATGCCACTCCAGGCGTAACAGGTATTGCGGCACAACCTGTTCGTACCACTACCGCGACTATTAAGGCACTTAAATCCGGGCATAGAATCACAAGAGCCACCATACTGACAGCCAATGGCGTTAACACCTACACTTACACCAAGCCGCAAGACAGTATCAGCGTTAATCTTGATGCTAATGAATCCTTGTATGGAGTCATCCTCGAAAACGGTCAACCCGGGGTGTTATACTCTGCAATAGGCAATAATGGAGCATGCTTTACCGACTATCTACTCATCCCCGGATTTGCGAAAGACACCGAGGTCTTCCATCCCGACCTAATCATATTATCCATGGGCACCAACGAGGGATTCTCGTACATGACAGATGCCGAAATACAACGTTGTACCGCAGACCTTATTCGACTGCTACGCAATGCACACCCCAAAGCAGCAATGCTTGTACTTACACCAATGGAGTGTCAAATAAACCGCAACCACGGATATCGTCCATTATCATCTTATTATGACATAAACGAGCATGTGGCCGATGCGGCCCACCTTATTCTAGAATCGGCCAAGGGGCAGGGCATACCCGTCTGGGATTTCTATCATATCGCCGGAGGCCATGGCGCGTCCAATCATTGGATTAAATCCGAACTCTTCAGCAAAGACCGTATACACCTCAATGCGGCTGGATATCAGCTACAAGCCGACTTAATATACTCGGCATTACGTTCGATCTTTAACAGTAGCCACTGACAATATAAAAGCCAAATACCTTTGTCGTTGTTGCTTATTTTCAAGAATCAAATCAATAAAATCTTTATTGTCCAGAAAACAATTTGATTTGAACAAATGCATATTTATTGTTTCATTGTTTTTGCTTCTATATAGTTAAGTTTAGTAGAGGATGCAAGCCATGAAGGATAACGACATAGCCTAAAGCCATATATGCAAAAGGCGGAATCCTCGATATGAGGCTTCCGCCATGCAAGCTGTTATAGGAAGAATTAAAGGTGGTATTGGTCAAATCCTACGGAAATGTCCTACCCCCGTATTTTTCTTATTTACTTACCCTTATGCTCGTATTGCAATGTAAGCGAAGGCTGGTCGCAGACTTCTGCCGGGCCAAAGTACTGAATGGGACCCGGATATACATAACATGTATTGAGAGCCCAGTCACGACGGTGTGCGGCAAATTTACGGAATGGCGCACCATCAAGTTTTACAAGTGCTTTTTGTATCACAGGTTTCATCTCACCATGACGACGCTCCATATTCATCATCATTGTGATTGGTATACCACCTGCTATCCATTGCACAGCCGGCTTGACAAGGTTACGAACACTGGACATATATCCGGTTACACCTGCATTGATCAGACATGCAGCATTGAACCCCAGTGCATAACAATAGTCTGCATCGAAGTTAGATGGATCGGCACAGCGCCCTTCGTATCCAAAGAAGTGGTGAAGAGCCGAGAATTTGCCATTGTATTTGCCTTTGGCACGCATTTGTTCAAGACGCTGACCAACCATTTCGCTAAGCAACTTCTCGGTCTCGATAAGCGATACTTGTACATTGCCGTGGGGATCGCGATCAAGAGTCAACTGGCGTGCGACACCTTCGGGCAAAGCTTCGTAAGTCTTGGCATTGTCTGCACTGAGATGTTCGATGACCCACTGACGCTGTGTCTCGCGGTCAAGAGCGGCAAATGCCTTTTCTTCTTTAGCGAGAAGATCGTTGAGTTCGGCTATCAGACGACCCACTGCGGGTATAAACTCGATAAGGCCCTCTGGAATAAGCACTGTTCCAAAGTTGTTGCCCTCTGCTGCACGTGCAGCCACAACATCAGCCAGCTGGTTGACTACATCCTGCAAGGTGAGGTTCTTTGCCTCAATCTCCTCCGAAATGATGCAAACGTTAGGCTGGGTCTGAAGTGCACATTCAAGTGCAATATGGCTGGCGCTACGCCCCATAAGCTTTATGAAGTGCCAATATTTTTTGGCGCTATTGCAGTCTCTCTGAATATTGCCTATAACCTCGCTGTATACCTTTGTGGCTGTATCGAAACCAAAAGAGGTTTCAATCAAATCGTTCTTCAAGTCGCCGTCAATGGTCTTAGGGCAGCCTATAACCTGTACACCTGCACCCACCTGCTTGTAGTATTCGGCAAGCACGGCCGCATTAGTGTTACTATCGTCACCGCCAATGATGACAAGAGCGGATATTTTGAGCTCCTTGAGTATTTCGAGACCGCGGTCAAACTGGTCCTTTGTCTCGAGTTTGGTACGACCGCTACCGATAATATCAAAACCACCTGTATTTCGATATTCGTCTATGATAGATGCGGTCAATTCAATATACTTGTGTTCGACAAGCCCGCCGGGTCCCATAACGAAACCGAAAAGACGACTGTCGCGATGAACGCGTTTGATTCCGTCAAAAAGGCCTGAAATGACATTGTGTCCGCCGGGAGCTTGGCCACCCGAAAGTATTACACCGACATTAATGGGATGCCCGGGTGCAGGATTAAGATTCTTCTCGAAGTGTAACTCGGGAAGTCCGTAAGTCTGTGGAAAAAGCTTCTGTATTTCTTCCTGATTGGCAACCGACTGTGTCGCTTTGCCAAGTACGGCCTTAACCGGACCGGTCAAGGCTATGGGCAGTTTAGGTTGGTAGCTTGCCCGGGCTTTCTGTAAAGCGCTCTTTTTCATTTTTGAGGCTGTGTTGTGATATGTAGTTGTAGATATATAAATATTCCGATTAGATGAACAATACGTGCAAATTGCTGTGTTCTTTTGCCTTAGCGTGGTATTCTGTCAATACACACGTGGCATCGTCCATATTTTTTGCAAAGTAAACATATTTTCACCAAACATCAAATACGCACCATGCCTCGTTAAGCATTTTTGACAATCACTTTTTACTTGTCAACGCTTAACCACATCGGCTTGTTTTTTGTATATTATTTAAGAAGAGCAAAGCGCCCTATTCTCATAAAAATTTGCTACATTTGCACCCGACAAGCAATGTACACGCACGCACAAACCATAAGACTATATCATATCGGTATATGCCGCAAACTACGCGCATGTATCGTTCAGATTGCTGTAATTCTTGCCCTGGCATTTACACATATATCAATATATGCACAAATCAATGCCGAGCAGGCAGTAACTGTTGGTCGCAACAGCATGTATTTCGAGGACTATATGCTTGCGATACAGTACTTTAATCGCGCCATCTCGGCTAAACCTTACCTTGCCCTACCCTATTTCTACCGCGCAGTAGCCAAATTTAATCTCGAGGACTACCGCGGCGCTGCCGAAGACGCAGGGCGTGCCATCGAACTCAACCCTTTTCTGTCTGACGCCTGGGAAGTTCGTGGCGTTGCTCGACAGAATTATGATGATAATGCCGGTGCCATCTCAGACTACGACCATGCATTGGCGCTGCTTCCGCGCAATCGCCAAATATTGTTTAACAAGGCCATGGCCCAAACGGCGCTGAAAGAATACGCTGCAGCAGACAGTACATTTAGCGAGTTGCTTGAACACTATCCGCGTTTCGAAAGCGCATACCTCGGACGCGCACGAGAACGTCTTGAAGCTCCGGGAACAGATACTGTGGTAGCCTTGAAGGACATTGCAAAAGCTCTCGAAATCAATCCCAGCAGCTTTAATGGCCACGCCATGGCCGCCGAGCTGGCAATGCGCCGCGGTGCGGCTTACAATGATACGGCCATGTACCACCTCGAAAAAGCAATCAAACTGCGCCCGAATATAGCCGGACTATACATCAACCGTGCTTATCTCAAGTACAATAACGACGATTATGATGGTGCACTCGATGACTTTGATCACGCCATAGCCCTTGAACCCTACAACACTGTGGCGCTATTCAATCGCGGCCTACTCGAAACGGAAGTATCAGATTATGACAAGGCCCGAGCCGATTTTGACCGAGTGCTGTCCCTCGAGCCCGATAATGTACGCGCCCGATACCAACGAGCATATATCAACGGCCAACAGCGCCGATACGAAAAGGCCATTGATGACATTAATTATGTCATCAAGGCATTCCCGGACTTCCCTTCAGGCCTATATATGCGCAGCGAATTCTATCGGCACAGCGGAGATACACGTCGTGCCGAAGCGGACTACAATCGCGCCGTTGCCCTTTCACGCAAACTTCGCCCCGATGCACAAGGTAAGGTCGAAAGCGATTATACGCCTACCGAGCTTTCGGACGATGAAGTGGCTCGGCGACGCTTTGCAACGCTGCTCACCGTGGAACAGCAGCAGCCCATAGACGCCGAGTACAACAACCCTGACATCAGAGGCAAAGTTCAAGACCGCAACATCTCAATAGAACCGCAAGGATGGGTTGAAATATCGTATTACAATGCACCAACCGAGCTGCAGACAACCACATACTTCATGAAAGACGTAGATATGCTCAATGCGACAGGAGCCTTACGTAACAAAGTCATGGTAACATCAAACGTGCCCGGTAGCCTTGACGACACTATGGCACAACGCCATTTCACATCCATAGAAGATTATACCAGCTACATGGCGACACATACACCACGCGCAGTTGACTTTGTCGGACGTGCCATGGACTACATGACCCTGCGCGATTACGATGCAGCGATAAAAGATCTCGATCGTGCAATAGCGCTCAAAAACGACTACGCCTTGACGTATATTCTACGAGCCCAGGCAAGACACCACAAGCTAAGCCTACCTGCTGATGACAAGGAGGGCACAGATGCCACAACTCGTACAGCCCTAAGGCACGCAACATACAATGAAATACTGTCTGACTTAGACAATGCTTTGAGACTTGACCCGACCAACGCTTTCGCATGGTATGACAAAGCTTGTCTCTATATCGAGTCGGGTCTTGACTCCGAAGCGCTGGAGGCTATCAACCGCGCCATCGAAATAAAAGACGACTTTGGAGAAGCTTTCTTCAATCGCGGTTACTTACACATGCGCATGGGCAATACTAAGGCCGGAGCCGCAGACCTCGGCCGTGCAGGTGAGCTGGGAGTGCCCGGCGCATACAACCTACTCAAGCGCTTGACTCAATAAAATATATGCTCAAAGTGCAATCCAAATAATCCCCAAAAACCAATAAACGCCCAAAACATCTAATTTCGCAAATGCTTACCTCGCAAGACCTTGAAGACCTAAAGAAACGCGGCATCACCGCCGAAAATTTTAGCGCACTCTTTGCCCGGTTCACAACCGGATTTCCATACCTACGACTATCGTCGTCTGCTACCGTAGATGGCGGAAGCATCATGCGCCTAACTCCAGAGCAAGAACAACAAGCAATAGAACGCTGGAAGCTATACCTCGCATCCGACAACGCCGAAGTAACAAAATTCGTCCCCGCTAGTGGTGCGGCTTCACGCATGTTCAAGGCTTTGTATGCCTTTGTAGACGGCACCGAAGATATTCCTGACGAAAAATCGCCGGTTCGCGCAATCATAGACAACCTTGCCAAATTGCCATTTATCGGCAATTTGGATGACACTCTACGCCGCATCTATGGCGCCGATTCGGCCGAATTGTGCACACAAGGCCGATACAAAGATATCATCCGTGCCATAGTTAGCGAAGACGGCATGGGTTACGGTTCACTACCTAAAGCGCTGCTTACCTTCCATCGTTACGCTGATGGCAGTACACGCACTCCACTCGAGGAACAACTCGCCGAAGGCGCACAGACAGCCACAGCCGGAGGATTTGTACGCCTGCACTTTACCGTATCGCACAACCATCGAGAACTATTTGCGCATAAAATCAGCACCGCAGCCCCGGCAATGGCCGAAAAATATAACGTATCGTACGACATCTCGATGTCCGAGCAAAAGCCTTCTACAGACACGCCGGCTGCGAATGCAGACGACACACCCTTCCGAGATGCGCAAGGCCATATAGTATTCCGCCCGGGAGGCCACGGAGCACTTATCGCAAACCTCAACGACATTGATAGCACCATAGTATTTATAAAGAATATAGACAACGTTGTCCCCGACTCGCTCCGCGCACCTACAATCCGCTATAAACAAGTTATTGCCGGCGTACTCATGCAAGCTCGCGATACCATAAACAAATACATCGGACAGTTGCGCAGCGGCAAATACACTATCGATGACCTGCATCATATAATTGCCTACATGCATGACACGCTCAATATACGCCATGAAGACATGAAGCGTTATAGCGACAAAGAAATGGCTCTGTATCTGCTTAAAAAACTCGATCGTCCGTTACGTGTATGCGGAATGGTGAAAAATCTCGGCGAACCAGGCGGAGGCCCATATATCGCATACAGCGCAGATGGCAGTACCGCGCCACAGATACTCGAGTCGTCCCAAATAGATCAGAAGAATCCAGAAGCACGTGCAATGATGGCTACGGCCACGCACTTCAATCCGGTGGATCTGGTATGCTGTATCAAAGATGCAAATGGTCGGCACTACGACTTACCACAGCATGTAGACCCCGCCACAGGATTCATTTCCACCAAGTCGCTTGACGGGCGCGAACTTAAAGCCATGGAACTTCCCGGACTATGGAATGGCGCCATGAGCGATTGGAATACCATATTCGTTGAAGTACCTATCGAGACCTTCAACCCGGTCAAGACAATCAACGACCTGCTACGCCCACAACATCAAGCATAACAGCCTTCTATGAACACTCAGTCGCAATAGCAATGCCACTCATTGCTATTGCGGCATCTTAATAACGGACATCGCAACACTGCCGACAATTACACAACCGGACAAGCCATATTTATGAAAAGAGCATATATCGCATTGACCTTTTTATTGTTAGCCATCACAATAGCCGTACCGACCAAGGCTCAAAATATCACGCAATGTAAGTACAAGAAGGCCCTAGTCATAGGTGCACATCCGGATGATCCGGAAACTATTGCCGGCGGCACGATGCTGGTCCTCAAGGGCCTTGGATGTGAAGTGGTCAGCGTATATCTTACAAGCGGAGAAGCGGGTATCAGCGGAAAGGATGCCACGGAAGCCGCAGCCATACGCCATCGCGAAAGCGCCGAAGCATGCCGCATCATGGGTATACGCCACATATTCATGAACCAGGTGGACGGAAACACCGAGATCACCAAAGAAAGGTATGAGCAGATGAAATGTATCATCGAGAGCGAAAAACCGGACATAGTATTCACACACTGGCCAATCGACTCGCACCGCGATCACCGCGTATGTTCAGCCTTGGTATATGACGCTTGGCGCCAACTTGACCATGGCTTCGACTTATTCTATGCCGAAGCCATGTCAGGCCTACAATCCCAGAACTTCGTTCCGACAGATTATGTAAATATTGATTCGGTAGTCGACAAAAAACATGAGGCCTGTCTATGCCATGTCAGCCAAGGCATGCCGGAAATACTCGACAAATGGCATAGGGTGATGGAACGCTTTCGCGGACTCGAGTTCCACTGCAACGCGGCTGAGGCCTTTGTCAAGCAGCTATGGACAGCAAGTGATATAACAGGAAATTAGATATTTCCCTCCCCCAATTTGATGCCCGGAATGCCATACTCCTCGTCAAACATCACCTTATTTCACCACAAAACTATGATTTGTCGTATTACGAAATAAGTCGTACCTTTGCCAACATGTATGCCGACAAGGGCATACGTTTCTCTTACGGACACTTTTTCAAGAAAAGCAAAAACGCACGACACATATCCTCGACATGGACCAGATACTATACATACTGCCCAGGGGACTGGCCATCGGCATTTTGATATCGGCTCCTATGGGGCCTATCGGCATGCTTGTGATACAGCGTACCCTTAGCAAGGGACGTTGGCCTGCGTTTTTCACGGGCATAGGCGCGGCATTTTCCGATTTGGCTTATTGCCTGCTCACAGGCTTGGGCATAAGTTTTATCACCGACTTTATCGAAACACACCAATTCGGACTACAAATCCTTGGAGGCATAGTACTCGCCGCCTTCGGCATATACCTGTTCAGAAAAAACCCCACACGTGCGCTCAAACCCTCCACCGAACCTTCGTCCAACAATTACATCACAGACACCATCACCGGTTTCCTGCTGACGTTTTCCAACCCGTTGATTTTGTTTTTTATCATCGGATTGTTTGCCAGATTTAATTTCATCCTTCCCGAATACGGCACGCACCATTATATAATAGGATATGCCATGATATTTACCGGAGCGCTTCTTTGGTGGTATATGGTGACCACCCTTGTCAACCTGTTACGACGGCGCTTTAACGTGCGCTCTCTTTGGCTTATCAATCGTATTATTGGCGGCGTTCTGATACTAATGGCTGTCGTGGGCGTATTTATGGCCATACGCACGCATTACTTCGCATAACGATTCCCACCCCATGCAACAACGCACGCTTCACATTCCGTACATTCCCGAATTAGACCTGGCAATCTGCGACAGCGCCAATGACGATGCAATCACTATGCTTGATCGCCGAGGCAGTCGCTGCCTCATAGACAGCCTGAATTGGGCTAACCAATACCCTTATGCCCCCCTGACATCGGTGACGGCCGGACACTCGGGCACTAACATATTTATCGACTTTTTTGTACGCTGCAATTACCTGCGTGCAGTCAACGACAAAGACCTCTCACCCGTAAGCCAAGACTCGTGTGTCGAATTCTTTGTTTCTCCCGACCCTAACGACACACTATATTGGAATTTTGAATTCAATTGTATAGGCACGCTCAACGCAAGCTTTAGGCGCGAACGCGCCCACCCCACCCGATTGACACCCGAACAGCTGAAACGCGTCATACGACGTGCCAGTTGCGGCAATCGCCCCTTTTGCGAAATAGAAGGCATGTTCACCTGGAACATACTAATAGCCATTCCTCTGGACTTACTAGGCATAAAGTATCGGCACGGCATCCCTGTTGTAATGACCGGCAATCTCAACAAATGCGCATCGGCCACATCCGCGCCGCACTATCTAAGCTGGAATCCGATTGACACTCCGACTCCCGATTTTCATCGCCCGGAGTTTTTCGGAAAGATTATCCTCGACTGACGCCTAAATCCTCAAGTCATGCGCGATTCAGTGACGAGTTTTTTTCACATACAAACATTGTAGTTTTTTATTCGAAACTTCGACAAAATACATAAATCCCAAAATATCAAACAATAGCCGGTTAGAAAAATTTAGCGTCGAACTATTCCATTAAAGTTTCCCAAAACAAAGACGTTTTAACCTGATTTTCAATCACAAACATCCTCCACACGGAGAGCAAAGTTTTCCAAAACGAAAACTTTAGCAAAACTTTTAGTTAAAAAAGTTGTCCGAAAAGATATAATAACCTATCTTTGCCGATGTAATCCATTGAAGTCGGCATACAACCCTTGTGCGTTCAATCCGACCTTCAGTAATGACATCTGCAAAACCATATACATCAATATTCTTACACGTTCAACATATCTCCCTAAAACTATGATACAGACAGTAGTGAAGCGCGACGGCCGCGTCGTGGGCTATAACGAGGAAAAAATTAAGGCTGCCATACGAAAAGCTATGCTTCAAACACCATTAGGCGAAGATGAAGCACTTATCCAAAAAATTGCCGACCGCATCGGAACAACAGGCAACGAGCGTATGACTGTCGAAGAAATACAGGATCGTGTCGAGCTCGAGCTTATGGCGTCCCCTCGCAAAGAAGTTGCAAAAAAATATATTGCATATCGCGACCAGCGCAGTATCGCACGTCGCGCCAAGACTCGCGAGATGTTTCTCGAAATCATCGAGGCCAAAAACACAGACATCACACGCGAAAACGCCAATATGAACACCGACTCGCCTGCCGGCATGATGATGAAATTCGCCTCGGAGACCACGAAACCATTTGTGGACGACTATCTCTTGACACCCGAGTCGCGTCAAGCCGTGCGTCAAGGCTACTTGCACATACATGACAAGGACTACTATCCCACCAAGAGCCTCACATGCGTACAACACCCATTGGACAAAATACTTCGGCACGGCTTCGTTGCCGGCCACGGAGAGTCACGTCCAGCAAAACGCATTGAGACAGCCAGTGTCATTGCCTGCATATCCCTCGAAACGGCACAAAACGAGATGCACGGCGGCCAAGCCATCCCGGCTTTTGACTTCTACCTGGCTCCGTACGTATTGGCATCATACCGCGAAGAACTGCGCAATCTCTCCGAACTTTACGGCAAAGACCTGACATACCTTGCAGACCAAAAGGTAGACGAATACCTACACCGTTCACTCGAAGGCATAGAGGATTCCACGGAGCGAGCACGCCAGCACGCCATCAACCGCACCGTTAGCCGTGTTCACCAGGCCATGGAAGCTTTCATCCATAATATGAACACCATACACTCGCGCGGTGGCAACCAAGTAGTATTCTCCTCCATCAACTACGGCACAGACACATCAGCCGAAGGCCGCTGCATCATCCGCGAGTTGCTACATTCGACATACGAAGGCGTAGGCAACGGCGCCACCGCCATATTCCCCATACAAATCTGGAAAAAGAAACGCGGAGTCAACTACCTTCCCGAAGACCGGAACTACGACCTATACAAACTGGCGTGCAAGGTCACGGCTCGACGCTTCTTCCCCAATTTCGTCAACCTTGATGCTACATATAACGTCCACGAAAAATGGCACGCCGACGACCCCGAACGCTACAAGTACGAAATAGCTACCATGGGCTGTCGCACCCGCGTGTTCGAAGATCGCTTCGGCGAAAAGACATCCATAGGCCGTGGCAACCTAAGTTTCTCTACCATCAACATCGTACGCATTGCCATCGAATGCATGCCAATACAGGACCGACAGGAACGCATCGATAAATTCTTCTCACGCCTAGATGAAGTGCTCGACATTACCGCTCGCCAACTCTGTCACCGCTACGAATTCCAAAAGACCGCATTGGCCAAGCAGTTCCCTCTTGTGATGTCACGACTATGGATCGGAGCCGATAAATTACGACCCACAGACACCGTTGAATCCGTCATCAACCACGGAACACTTGGCATCGGATTTATCGGCTTGGCCGAATGCCTTGTCGCGCTCACAGGACACCATCACGGCGAAAATGAGGAATCTCAGAAACTTGGACTGCGCATCGTCTCGCACATGAGAAGCCGCGCCAACGAGTACAGCGAAAAGTACCGGCACAATTTCTCAATACTCGCCACCCCGGCCGAAGGCCTATCCGGCAAATTTACCGCCAAGGACCGCAAGTCCTTCGGAATCATTCCCGGAATCACTGACAAAATCTATTATACAAACTCCAATCACGTTCCGGTATACTACCACTGTTCACCGCGCCACAAGGCCGAAGTCGAAGCACCATACCACGAACTGACTCGTGGCGGACATATATTCTACGTGGAGATTGACGGCGATGCAACGCACAATCCCAAAGCAATAGCCGACATCGTCGACCTCATGGACAAAAACAATATGGGTTACTGCAGCGTCAATCACAACCGTAATCGCTGTATGGACTGCGGATACGAAGACGCCACCGACAACCTCGACACCTGCCCCAAATGTGGCAGCCATGCCATAGACAAATTGCAGCGCATCACCGGCTACCTTGTAGGTACCACCGACCGCTGGAACAACGCCAAGCTGGCCGAACTCAACGACCGCGTCGTACACAAATGATCGTGCAAACGGCTGATAATACAGGCTCTCAATCCGAAGAGTGTACACGCTCGGACGGACAACGGACGCTTCAGGTGATGGACATCGTTGCCGGGACAAGCGTGGACGGTCCGGGGCTGCGCACCTCAATATACCTTGCCGGATGCGCCCACCACTGCCACGAATGTCACAATCCGCAGACTTGGGCACCGGATGCCGGACATCCGATGAGTGTGGACGACATTGTTCACGAAGTCGAAAAACACGGCTTCGATGTCACCCTTACCGGCGGCGATCCAATGTACAATGCTGCAGCCGTCATCCCCTTGGCACGCCGATTGCGCGAGGCCGGATATAGGATGTGGTGTTATACCGGATACCATTACGAAGAGATATGCAACGACACCGTACGTGCCAAGTTGCTACAATACATCGATGTATTGGTAGATGGCCCTTACGTGCATGCTCGGCGAGACATTTCACTGCTATTCCGCGGCTCGGACAATCAAAGGCTTATCGATTGTGAGCATTCGACCCCCGACCATATTGTCTTATGGTCTCCAGACTTTTAGACCGCATGCTTCGGAGAGAATAAATAGAGGCCACGGATGCATGCCGCGACAAAAAACCTTAGCTTACGCACATAACAATGCAGCACCGCATATAGGGTTGTTTTAGCCTTGTCTGCGGTGCTGAGTCTTTTTTACGTTTAAGCCCAATATATGAAGCGCCCTTGTCTTTTGCATTATTTAACATTCTAAAACCAAGGCCCGTATGTTATGTTTGGCCTATGACAAACGTCTTATATACAAAAGACGCAAACAATGGAACAAGACGTAAAGACATCGACATTCATCAGCCTCCGCAGTCGTCTCCACGCTTCGGCGCAACGATTATTGGCAAACGCAGACGATGTCAACGATGCGCTTCAAGAACTGTTTGTTCGCGTATGGCAAAACAAGGGCATTGCCGATACCGAGGGACAAAGACAAGCATTTATGCATATCACCTTGCGCAATATCTGCGTGGACATGCTTCGTCGCCGTCGCCATTTCGAAGACATAGACACTTCGGCCGAAGCACAGGCAGCGACAAGCAATGCAGCATCGCGAATCGATGCTGCCGACAGTGTAGCCGACTTGCGAATACGCATACGACAATGCATGTCCGGGAAAATCCTGCGCGTGTTCGAAATGTATGCATTTAACGAGATGGATTACACCGAAATATCCTCCGAGTTGGGCATATCCATCGATGTGGCTCGTAGCTATATGTGCCGTGCACGCAAGATTGTACGCACCCAATGTCGCGAAGCACTCAAAAAATTATAAAAACAAACAATATGGACAGTAAAGACAATATGACAATAGAACAGCTTGAAAGACTGGCCCAAGCATACTTCGACTGCGAACTTAACCGCCGTGAGGAGGAAGAGCTCAAAGCGGTACTGCTATTCGCTGAGGCACACTCGGCACTTATCGACGAGTGTCGCCTGGCGATGGGTCTCGAAAGCATAGCCGCACATCCACAGACGTCCGCTTCAACCGTACGTCATCGATTCAAATTCTACAAATGGATTGCAGTCGCCGCATGTCTCGCCGCAATTGCTGCTACGGGAATTTTTATGTTGACGACGGGAGAGCAGCTGCAGAATAGTTCAGAGACTATCATAACTGTATATGCAAACGGCAAACGACTCACAGACATCGACCGAGCACAAGACATTGCTATGTCCAGATACAACGAATGCATTGCCCTGGCAAAAAAATTGGAATACGAAGCCGACATGCGTCTCAAACGCGCCGATAAGCTACAACAGTCGAATTCGGAGATATATCTGCAAGCCATGCGAGTCCAAACACAATCAGAAGCGACAGAAGCCTCGATAATCAATCGAATAAACAAATACACAACATCAACCAACTAACCACATAAACATATAACTGATATGAAACGCCTATTACTAATTCTCCTCACCATCCTATACGCCACAACATGCTGGGCCAAGGGTCTCGCGACAGAAAGCCTGTTCTGCGAAAGCACATACAAGAACAAAGCCGTGAAAGTGACCATAATCACCAAGAAAAACTCTGAATTTCGCAGTATCAGCGTAAGGGGCGATGCTTCCCTTGTTTCCAAAATGGAGAGCGCAGTCAAGAAAGACCGAGCCAAAGCCGCAAGCATTACCGAAAGCTATAGCAACGGCGGCGAAACTTACGATGTGATTTTCGGCGTTAACGGCATAACCGTAATTTTCACAAAACGCGGCAACAACCATGCCGATCTATCTCTGTCCGGGAAGTCCGACTCTTCCGATTGACCGAATTTATGCCAACTCCTACCAATGGGCTGTATCAAGATAGGCACAGCCCATTCTTATTTTAATGTCCCGGAATGGAATAATCGGTGCGTCAAAACAGGTTCAGTCTGACTATATTCTTTTGCCTGAATTCTCCACATAATGACAAAAACACATCACTATTCGATGTCAGTCAGATAATACGCCACATACATTTTAGCCAAACAAACACAACAAAATAAAATTTTATAAAAAAATAAGCCGGTCAATTAATTGTATATCAATAATATATCAACAATATACACAGTTATTAGACTGAATCTGAAAAATAATTGTTTGTATATTCAATAATTATTTTTAACTTTGCGAATATTGACAACAACACCTCAAAACACAAAAAAACGATATAGCCTATGGGACAGATTATATTCACTGAGTTCGAACTCCAGGTGCTCGAAACCGCCAAAATCCTCGGCGGTAAGGGGGAATGTCACTACCCAAAACCAATGCAACAACTTTGCTGATGGATTCGGAGCAGGAAGCCTCCAAAACCAGTGTAGCAATAGTGCCCAGTGTATGTGCTATATAACGCAAAACTGCGAGACACAAGAACGTTGCCTTCAGGTTAGTTGTCTCTAACTCTCACTTCAATCCTTTGTGCCATGAAGCGAAGTGACTACAACTACGTGATATACACAGACCAATTCGGATATTGGTTCGAAGTATTTGAAAAAACATTGTTGAACTACTTAACTCATCTACATGAAGAAACCGAATAGACCTATCATCTGTGCCGTCGTTGCTCTTGTCATGACTGGAAACGCGACCTTTGCGTCCGAGCCTTCGGATAGTACGGCTGCCGCGAACGACACAACGGGAGTTATAAGCCTTGAGGAAGTTGAAATTGTTGCAGAAAGGGTGATACACAATGGCGACCACGAAGTACTGCTGCTGTCTGATGAAAACCGCACTTTCGGCACCAATGCGTTGGACGCCATATCATCACTTGTATACTTTAATACTTCGCTGAACGGACGTACACTTACAAACGATCTCAACCAAAATGTGTATATCCTAATCAATGGTGTCCCGGCAGACGGAGACAGGTTGCGCACATACAAAGGTGATGACATCAAAAAAGTCGAGTATTACGCCATAGCTCCACCTAAGTACACTATATTCACCTTCGGCCCTATCGTAAACGTCATCACCAAAAAGAAACGCGACCAACAATACGACGGGTACTTCAATACGTCCAATGCGGTTGCTACGGGTTATGGGTTCAACCAGGCCAACCTCACATATACAGACTCCCTGAACATGGTGAAAGCAGGATACTGGGTTAATTATCGTAATATCGGGAACATAGGCGAGCACTCCGAATACAATTATGACAAACTCGGTCGAAGCACGGCGTACGACACCAAGCGACGGTATGAGGGCGCGAAGCACAACATTTCAGCCGAGTACCAACGCTATCAGGGCAACCACCTATTCAACGTGTCTGTCGTGGGAGTAATCAATCCCGGAGAACAAAATAGCTCCGGAACATCGCTATTGACCGAAGGCACACAGGCATATACAGGAACAAGCCGGTCACACCTGAAATCGCGAGCCAACTCGATAAGTACAACAATATATTACGGCCTCGTAAAGGGACTGACGTCTTTTGCTGTTTCCGCCAACGGCGCTTTCGGCAAATCGTATTCGGAAGCATGGTCCAAGGCGGTTATGCCTGAACCATACAGTCAATACAGCTACGATAACAATAGTCGATTGGACAATACTTCATATACATTCAATTCTTATGCCCTTGTCACGACCCCATGGCTGGGTGGCAATTTTTCGACTGTGGCGGCGTATAATTACTCTCAAATAAAGCAGGAATATTCAGGGAATTCCGTTACTCCACATACGCACAATGTTTTCATAAACACGGCTATGTCGTGGAATTTCAATAACGAGCTTTACGTCTTTGAGACACTCGGAGCATCAGTATACAGTGAGTATAACGGCACGCAAACACGCACAATATTCTCACCGCGACTGTTCTTTTCTGTTAATTGGTGGCCGAAATCAGTTAAAGGTTTTAATTCACGACTCGATTTTGTCACTACGAAAAATAAATCTTCTTTAAGTAGTCTGAGCAAAAGCTTCACCTATAAAGACAACTGGTTTATATTCACAGGCAATCCAGAGCTAAAAGGTTACTGGACATCAAGTGGAACACTTCTAACGTATTACAGATTTGGCGATTCTGGGAATAAGATAACAGCCAGTTATTCACTATCTTATTCAGACAAACCTTTTATAAACACATTGGAGTATGACAACGAAATGGTCATAGCCAAGCAATATGAAATGTCTTACCGCTGTTATCATTCCCTGACCATCAAAGGCTCATGGTTTCCATTTAAGTGGTTAGAACTAGCTTCCTACATTGAGTATGACGCGGAAAAATACTCAACACTGGCACAACGCTATAACCATAAGCATTTCCGATTCGGAGGCTCCGTGATATTGCGACATAAGGCATTAACCCTGACACTTGCGGCCAATTCATCCGGCAGGACTTGGGCCGGAGATTTCACTGACCGTCTTAGCGCACAATATGCCGCCGTAGTCCAATACAAATGGCGCAATTGGGCCTTCGGTGCTCAATGGCATTACTTCGGTCATAACGATTACGAAAGCGGAAGTATTCCCGGATTTAACTACATCGTAAGTTCGGAATACACAAAGCTGCATAATCTGGTGCAGTTAGACGTAATATATTACTTCTCGATAGGACGTTCGCGCAGACATGCCGGCAAGATGCTGTCCGATGGTGACGGGGTCGATAGCGGACTCAACTACTACAACAAAGGCAAGATCAGTCAATAATCCGGGCCATACAGGATTAAGCCTCACGAGATGAAGCGCTTTCCTTTCACTAAACAGACAGACGCCATGCAGTGCGGAACAGCCTGCATGGTGTCCGTCTGTCGTTATTACGGGGTAAGATACTCGGCTCGTTTTATCTCCGGCATGGGACAAATAGGCCATGAGGGTATGTCCTTGCTCGGGCTATCAAAAGTAGCACAACGTCTCGGTTTCCGGACTATGAACGTCTCAATCCCTTTAGTGAAGTTGCACGACCTTCCCCTACCCTGCATACTACACTGGAATCAGAACCATTTTGTAATCCTATACCACATAGACGATTGTGGACGCTATTATATATGTGATCCGTCCAAAGGTCTATTGCGCCTAACCGAAGACGAATTCCTGAGCCATTGGGTCGGTGCATCCGACAAGGGCATTGCCATGCTATTAGAGCCAACGGACAAATTCGGCACAATCGCAGAAGAACATATAACCACACCCTCGGCACTACGGTTTGTACTCGGATATATAAAGGAATATAAAGCATACCTTTTTCAAATAGCTCTCGGCCTGGCTCTTGGTTGCCTATTGCAACTGGCAATGCCTTTTCTGACGCAATTCATAGTCGATAAAGGTATCAAACGGCACGACATCGGACTAATATGGCTGATACTTGTCGGTGAAATGATGATTGTGGCAGGACGCACAGCCACAGATTTCATACGCAGATGGCTATTACTGCACATGTCTATGCGTATCAATATAAGCCTCGTCAGCGATTTCTTTATCAAGCTGATGAAATTGCCGATGTCCTTCTTTGAGTCCAGGCTATTAGGCGATTTGCTGCAAAGAGTGGCCGACCATAGCCGAATACAGTCGTTCCTGACCGGACAGGTGCTCAATGTGACCTTCGCCATACTAAGTTTTGCGGTCTTCGGCATAGTTTTGCTGATATACAACGGAGTGATTTTTGCCGTGTTTATGGGAGGCAGCATCGCTTACGCACTATGGATTGTACGCTTTCTGCGGCAACGCAAGATTCTTGATTACGAAACATTTGAGTATGAAGCTGTAAGCCAAAGCAAGACTTACGAGATGCTGTCGGCAATGCCCGAAATCAAATTGCAGAATTGTGAAAAACGGCGGCGTTACGAATGGGAAGACACACAAGCAGACCTCTTCGGGACACGCGTACGTGCGCTCAAACTGCAACAGATCCAAGAAACCGGAGCTATACTCATCAACGAAATCAAAAACATCCTGATTACCGTATTGTCGGCCACAGCCGTCATCGAAGGCGAAATTACGCTCGGCATGATGCTGGCCATACAATACATCGTAGGGCAGCTTAATTCGCCCATCGAGCAATTGATGTCCTTTGTATACTCCTGTCAAGATATGCGTATCTCACTTGAACGAATAAACGAAGTCCATCGAGGTAAAAATGAGGAGTTTTTTGCCGGGACTCGTACACGACTTGCCGAGACGGGAGACATCGTATTCGACCATGTATCGTTTAAATACGACCTCGATTCACCCGAATATACATTGAACGATATCTGTATGTCAGTCCCCAAAGGTAAAATTACAGCTGTCGTGGGCGCCTCCGGCAGCGGTAAAAGCACATTGCTCAAGTTGATTCTCGGGTATTATCCGCCCCTATCCGGCACAATAGACATAGCCGGTGTAGATATTAGAGAATACAGCCCGCGTTGGTGGAGGAGCCAATGCGGAGTAGTGATGCAAAACGGATACATATTCTCAGAGAGTATCGAACGGAATATCGCCGCTGACGACTCTGAAATAGACCGCGACAAATTGGATTATGCCGCACGCGTAGCCAATATATACGACTTTATACAAACACTTCCACTTAAGTATCTCACAAAAATCGGAAACGAGGGCCTCGGACTCAGCCAAGGCCAAAAACAGCGCATACTTATCGCACGCGCCGTATATCGTTCGCCTGAATACATAATGCTTGACGAGGCCACCAACTCGCTTGATGCATCCAACGAGCGCACAATTGTGGATAACCTCTCCGAATTCTTCCGCGGGCGCACGGTCATCATCATTGCACACCGATTATCGACCGTGCGCAATGCCGACCGAATAGTCGTACTCGACAAAGGACGGATAGTCGAAACTGGCAACCATGACACACTTGTACAATCACGCGGAGTGTATTTCAACCTTGTCAAAGACCAACTTGAACTCGGACATTGACGCAACTGCCATGAACAAAAAAACACATATAGACGACTCGCAGCGCTCGCCCAAAATACAGAACATGCTCGGCGAAAAGCTACCCGGAATAATCAGATACGGCACACTTCTGGTATTGGCCATATTCATTATATTGGCTGTCATAGTTCTTCTGATACCGATGTCTGATAGCGGCGCAACCATATTCGATATTTTGACGGACAAATAACAAAGTACGAATTATAGGCGTATAGGTCATATTTAATAGCTTGAATCAATCCAAGCATAGAAATAACTTTTTTTATAAAATGAATGGGAAGTTTTTATGAGATTACCCCGCCCGTTTTGAATTTTTAACATTTGGCAATAACCTCTTGTTTGACAAAATATTATCTATCTCTATGACCTAAACCCCACAGAATTTAGGTCTTTTTTGGCTCTGTCTCCAAAACACGCCAAAGTTAATAAACCCAACCCCAAACAGGTTGGACTATGAACGATATTAACTTTGGAACATTTAACTCGCTGTATGACTTCTTCACAGCTTTCCCAGATGAGGCGAGTTGCATCGCCTTTCTTGAGAAGAAACTTTGGCCCAACGGAGTGGTGTCGCCCTATGACCCAACGTCAAAGGTATATCGCCGTGGCGATGGTATGTACCGCTGTAAGAACACGGGCAAGAATTTCAACGTCAGGATAGGTACGATATTTGAAGGCACTAAACTTCCTTTGCGTAAGTGGTTCATCGGCTTATATCTACACCATAACCACAAGAAGGCTATCTCCGCCACCCAATTAGCCAAAGACATCGGAGTGACGCTAAAGACTGCGTGGTTCATGCTACATAAGTTTCGCAGGACATCGCACGCAGTTCATTTCCAAAAGTTAGACGGTGAGGTTGAGCTGGATGAAACTTTCGTTGGCGGTAAAAATCACAATCGCCATGCTGATAAGAAAGTACCAAAATGTCAGGGCAGGAGTTTCAAAGATAAAGTTCCCGTCATGGGTATGCTACAGCGTGGCGGAGCAGTGATTTGCAAGGTGGTAAACGACACCTCCATTAAATCCCTTACACCCCCTATTCTAAAGTCAGTAGCAAGGACGGCAACACTGTTTACCGATGAATGGTGTGGCTATGACTTAGTCCGTAAACTCTATAAGGCTGAGATTGTTGACCATAGTAGAAAACAATACGTTAATGGAAACGCCTATACCAATAGCATAGAAGGATTTGGGGGGAATTTCTGCAAGCGTGTATTTCATGCCATTTATAACAAGGTCAGCCGTAAGTATATGCAACGGTATTTTGATGAATTCTCGTTCCGTTTCAACACGCGCAA
>OQVL01000223.1_pt1 | contig 26520 bp, 19 predicted proteins | sample 1691501 | NCBI WGS metagenome assembly OQVL01 (sample SAMN03418253, study PRJEB22391) | human gut metagenome | biome: human-gut; feature: organic feature; material: feces | host: Homo sapiens | place: Tanzania | collected 2013-01 | reverse complement strand
AAGGGTGAGGCTCAGGCTTCAGTTGCAGGCTCTTTCAACTATGTAGCGAAAGAGGATTCTGAGAAGCACGCAGTAGTGGTAAATGCCGGACTTGAACTTACAAGCAGATTCGAAGGTGCAGGTGTTACCAAGATAAACTCGATTTCATTCTATGTTTACGGAAGTAAGCTTACAGACGTGAAGATAGGTCTTTATGATAAAGCTACTGTGGATAAGGCCGGTATGGATGCTGTTTATAAGGATGTCCTCGCTGGTGCTTCTTTAAAGGATGAAGTTTTGGAGAAGATTAACAATGGAGGCTACTCAGATGTGTTCACTAAACTTAATCCTCTTACTGAATACGTTATGGTCGTATGGGCAACTAACGGATATCTGCAGAAGTTTGTTACCGCATCTCTTTCTACTGATGGACTTCCTTTTGAGAAACTCGGTACTGCAACATATAATTACTCTGTTGCGTTGCCAGGAGAGTCTGACAAGGATTTGAACTTCTGTGTAAATCCTAATTATAAGAATACTTATGTTGTGGAAAACTGGTGTAATGGTGTAAACTTTACGTTTACCTATGATCAGGAAACAGGAAAGGTAGTTGTTCCTCTTCAGTCTACAGCGATGGTTAGTGGAGGACACGAGGTTCAGATTATAGAGGCTAAGAACTTTTATTCTCCGAAGTCTGAGAAATATGATCAACTCGGCGACAGTAAGTATGATGCGGCTACCAAGACATTCACATTCTTCGTGGCTTATGTGGTTGTGGAGCCTGATATGACCGGTTCCTTCGGATTTGGTGAAGAAACTCTGGTATTGGGCAAAGATGTCGTATTGCCTGCAACCCCAGGTAAGGCAGCCAACTTCTTCTCTGTTCAGATGCCTAAGTCTGTGAAAGAGTTGTCAGGACAGTTTACCAAGAGCAAGTCGCTTTCAGTTCCGATGTGCCTCGCAGGTTTTGCTGTCGAAAGAGAGAGCAAGTCTGTAGAATTCTCTGCAACACCTGTTGCAAAGAGCGAGGTTTCGACTGAAAGAATACAGAATGCTCCGGTTTCTGTAGTCAGATAAAAATGTATCACATAAGATACTGATTTTTAATAAGATCTGCCTCCTGTTATAGTGGAGGCAGGTCTTTTGTGTTATCTAAAGAATTTAATAAGTATTATTATTTATGGTGAAGCAATTATTAGTTCCGGCAGTAGCAGGATTATGCATTGTTTCGTGTGCTGTACGTGAGGATAGTTCTCCGCAAGGAACTGAGCCTCATCTGTCTAAGATAATTAACACGAAAACTGCTGAAACTGTGTCCGGACAGCTCCTCGTAAAACTGAATGATGTCTCGGACAAGTCCGTGTCGGAGATGATGGCTATGGAGGGCGTCGAGGATGTCCAGCCTCTGTTTGTCTCTGTGCCTGGGAAGGAGGAGATGGAACGTCGTTTCGAACTGGACAGATGGTATGTTCTCGGACTGTCAGAAGGCACCGATGAGACAGCATTGGCCCGAAACCTTTCAGCCTTGGCGGCGGTACGCGCGGTTCAGTATGGGCTGCAGTACAAGCGTGCGTCTGACTGTATCACTTATCCTTATTTCCCTTCGGAGGAGCCGGCGGTGAAGGCTGGGGCTTCGGTTTTCAACGATCCTATGCTCAAGGACCAGTGGCATTATGTAAACACTGGTGACCAGTCTGTGGCTGCGTCTGCATATAAGGGCGCGGACATCGATGTCCAGGATGTCTGGAGCTCATTGACTGCCGGTGACAATTCCATAATTGTGGCTGTGATAGATGAGGGAGTGAAGTATACTCATCCTGATTTGGTTGCGAATATGTGGACAAATCCGAAGGAAGCTGAGAATGGAAAGGATGACGACGGAAATGGCTATGAAGATGATATTCACGGATATAACTTCGTGGACAACGGCCCTATCACATGGGCAGAAGGAGTGGGTAAGAACATTGACTCAGGCCATGGAACGCACTGTGCGGGAACGATTGCCGCTGTGAATAATAATGGTGTCGGAGTCTCGGGCGTGGCCGGCGGAACCGGAAATTCTGATGGCGTGAAGATTATGTCTTGCCAGATTTTCAGTAGAAATTCAGGAGGTTCTTCCATTCAGACTGCGCGTGCATATAAATATGCTGCCGATAATGGCGCATCCGTGATTTCTTGCTCATTCGGTTATAGTGCCGGGGTGATCAAGTCTGACGGGACATATAAGCGTGAGTGTCTGGCGGAATATGATGCCCTCAAATATTTCGAGGCAAGTAAGAACAATCCTGTTTTGGATGGTGGTGTTGCGATTTTTGCGGCCGGAAATGATGCTACCAATTATTCCGCTTATCCGGGTGCATTGAGCGATGTCATAAGCGTGTCTTCATTCGGACCTGATTATCTTCCAGCCTATTACACTAATTATGGCCCTGGATGTAACATCGCTGCTCCTGGCGGTGAGGCGTATCTTAATCCTTGGACTTCCACCAAGGGTATGGTTCTGTCCACTCTTCCGTCTGAGCTGAACGATGGCTCTGATTATGGCTATATGCAGGGTACTTCCATGGCATGTCCACATGTCAGCGGAATCGCTGCCCTCGGCCTTTCTTATGCTAAAAAGTTGGGCAAAACGTTCACTCTCAGCGAGTTCAAGAATCTTCTTCTGGCTGCTGCCAATGATATGGACCCGAGAATCGCTTCGGGAAAGAAGGATTATCATTCTTCAGCCAGTGTTCCGTCGATTTCTATGAGTTCTTATCGTCATAAGATGGGTACCGGTTCTATAGATACCTGGAAATTCATGATGAATATCGAGGGTATCCCGTGCCTCATCGCCGAGAGCGGAAAGAACCAGTGGCTGTCTCTCGACGCCTACTTCGGTACTGCCTCGAAATCATTGACCTTCACCGAAATAGAGGTCTCGAAGGAGGCTGAGAGCGCGCTTGGGCTGGCGGAAGCCCCTTATATCAAGTACGGCAAGCTGTGGGTGCACCCGACCAAGTGCGGGTCCGCCAAGATTAAGGTCAATGCCATTGCGGGCGGGGATTCTCTCGGTGGCGAGTCTTCGATCGGGGGTATGGAGATCAGCCGCACTATTTCTATTATCGTGAGGTCTCATGTGAGTGATAACGGAGGATGGTTATGATGAAAAGTAGAGTATTGATTTTGGTGGCGGCATTGCTGTCCGCTTTGGTTTCGTTTTCGTCTTGCAAGAAGGAAGAGAAGACGTTGGATGTGAAGGGGGAGTGGGAACTTACTGAGGTGAAGATGGCTACGAAGAGTGCTCTCGTGGGCGCGGAGACGGTGACTGTGTATCTCAATCTTGCTGAGGATGGCTCTTTCGCCATGTATCAGATGGTTGGTGACGGCCGTTTCGTGACGTTCTCCGGCTCGTGGAAACTTGCGGGTTCTACTCTTTCCGGTACTTATGCTGATGGGACGAGTTGGGCTTCGTCTTATGAGGTTTCTGTGGAGAAGTCCACGCTTACTATGACGACTGAGGACGGGCTGGATGTATTTGTCTATAAGGCTTGTACGATACCGTATGACCAGTTGGGCGTGAAATAGTTACGGAATAACCTGTCTGTGACCCGCAAAAGCTGGACGGGTACGTCAGAAATCAGAAAAGAGCTCGGTATCGGACCGGGCTCTTTTTTTTAGGTCTATTCTCTTGATCGGGGCTGTTTGCTCGCGAGTTTCAGTGCTGATCCACCACAGGGAGCGCGGAATTGCCCCATCGCATCCGAGGCTGTGTGTCGCAAGGTTCAGTTCTAATTCGCCACCTCCGAGAGGAATTTGATGCGCACGAGCCTGATCTCCATCTCTTCGTAGTCTTGACCGAGTTGGGTCAATGCCTCTTCGAGTGAGTCGGATTCGGCTTCTTCTTTAAAGTAGGTGTATATTTCGTCCACTACATCTGGGTCTACGTTCTGCTCGATGTAGTAGTCTAAGTTCAGTTTTGTACCGAATTCCACGATGTCTTCTATCGCCTGCATGAGTTCTCCCATATCCATATTTCTGGTCTCTGCGATATCTTCGAGGTCCATCCTTCTGTCGATGCTCTGGATAAGGGCGATCTTGTCTGACGATTTGTTAGGCATGGATTTGACCACCAAGTCATTAGGGCGCTCTATCTCGTTCTCTTCCACGTACTTGGTGATGAGGTCCATGAACGGCTTTCCATATTTTCTGGCTTTGCCTTCGCCGACTCCCTGACATGTTTTCAGTTCGTCCAGGGTTTCAGGATACATTATCGCCATATCCTCGAGCGAAACGTCATTGAAAATAACCCAAGGCTGGAGATGCCTCTTCTTCGCCTCATCCTTTCTGAGATCCTTCAGCATTGACAAAAGCACTGGATCTCCTCCTGAACCGCCCTTGGCGGGAACTGCTGCGGCATCGTCATCGTCGTCATCATTTGCGGTCTCCGAGAACGAGCGGTCTCCGGCGAACATCAGCACTTCCGGGTGTTCGGCGAACTGGAGTCCTTCGTCGGAAACGGATAGAACTCCGTAGTTTTCAATGCTTCTGGTGAAGAAGTGCCGTATTATTCCCTGGTGGATTATCATCTCCCAGAATCTCACGTTGTGCTCGGAACCGGCGCCGTAGAACTTCAGTTTGTCGTGTTTGTATGACTTCACCATGGCGGTCGGCATACCTGCGAGGATGTTCGCGAGGTGTTCGAGTTTAAAGTGCTCCGGCAGTGATTCTACCAGTTTGATAGCCAGGCACATGTCTTTCGAAGCATCGAATTTCGGCTTCGGATTTACGCAGTTGTCGCACGCGCCGCAGTTGCATTCCGGATAGTCTTCTCCGAAGTATGAGAGCAGCAGTTTTCGGCGGCATTCTCCCGATTCGGCGTAGGCGACGGTTTCCATAAGCAACTGGCGGCCGATTTCTTGCTCTGATACCGGCTTGCTCTGCAGGAATTTATCCAGCTTGCGGATGTCGTTGTAGCTGTAGTATGCGATGCAGACGCCTTCTTTTCCGTCGCGTCCTGCGCGTCCTGTTTCCTGATAATAACCTTCGAGGCTGCGCGGAATGTCATAGTGGATGACGAATCGCACGTCAGGCTTGTCGATACCCATTCCGAATGCGATGGTGGCCACGATGACGTCGATTTCTTCTGACAGGAATTTGTCCTGGTTCTCGGCTCTGACTTTAGCGTCCATTCCCGCATGGTACGGGATGGCTTTTATTCCATTGATAGTCAATATCTGAGCTAGTTCTTCGACCTTTTTGCGGCTTAGGCAGTAGATGATGCCGGACTTGCCCGGGTTCTGCTTTATATATTTTATGATGTCCTTTTCGGGTTCGATCTTGTCGCGCACCTCGTAGAAGAGGTTCGGCCGGTTGAAGGATGATTTGAAGACGCCCGCCTCGGAGATCCCGAGGTTCTTCAATATGTCGTTCTGCACCTTCGGTGTAGCGGTCGCTGTCAATGCTATTACCGGTGCTTTCCCTATCTCGTCGATTATCGGTCTGATTCTACGGTATTCCGGTCTGAAGTCGTGTCCCCAGTCTGATATGCAGTGTGCTTCGTCGACTGCGTAGAATGAGATTTTTATTTCTTTCAGTATAGCGATGTTTTCTTCCTTCGTAAGGCTTTCCGGTGCCACATAAAGGAGTTTTGTGACTCCTGAAATCAGGTCTGCCCGAACCTCCGCGATTTGGGCTTTGTTCAATGATGAGTTCAGGAAGTGTGCGATTCCCTCGTTTTCCGCCACGAATCCGCGGATGGCATCGACCTGGTTTTTCATCAATGCGATGAGGGGTGATACGACTATCGCTGTGCCCGGCATGACAAGAGCCGGCAACTGGTAACATAGTGATTTGCCGCCTCCTGTGGGCATTATGACGAATGTGTCATGCCCGGAAATGAGGTGCATGATGATTTTCTCCTGGTCTCCTTTAAAGTTACTGAACCCGAAGAATTCCTTTAGTTTGGAATGAACAACGTTGGAATCTATATCCATAGGCGTCTGAAATCGTTTAACCAAATTTATAAATTATTTTCGTCCCATCAAAGTGTTAGGCCTATTTTATAGAAATACTGTGCGAAAAATTCGTAAAACTATTGCAGATTACAAAAAAATGCCTAACTTTGCATTCCATTTCACGGGAAACCATGATTTGGAAACCGAATTCCAGAATTTGGTAAAACATTGGAGAGATGGCAGAGTGGTCGAATGCGGCGGTCTTGAAAACCGTTGATCTTAACGGGTCCGGGGGTTCGAATCCCTCTCTCTCCGCAAAAATCCGCTAACTTGTTAGATATTAACGAGTTAGCGGATTCCCCGTTAAAAAACGGGGCACAACCGGGGCAGCAGTTTCCTTCTTTGTACGACACGCTTGGCGCGTTGTGCAAAGAAAAAAAAATGTCATTCTTAAAACCAACACCCTTTGTCGATTATGTGCCGGCACGACTTTCTGAAGGCAAGGAATGGGTCGTAGTCTGGTACGTCAAAGATCCGGTAACCAACAAGATGGTCAGATACCGGAAAAAATTCAACCGAATCAAACAGCAGACAAAACGGCGAGCTTCAGCCAGGGCATTCGTCAACACCATCAACGAGAGACTGGCGCTCGGCTGGAATCCTGCCGTCACGTCAATTGCCCCACGGGCTACGACCAAGCTGCTTGATGCGCTCGACCTGTTCCTGAAGGTCAAGGCAAAAGAAGCAGAAGAGAATTCAATGCGCTCATATCGTTCGTATATCTCGACATTCAAGACGTGGCTCAAGAACAAAGACATATCTGAAGATGCCTATGCCTGCGCAATCACTTATGAGGTGGCGAGGGAACTAATGGATGATGTCGAAGCACGGAAGGACATCAGCCCCAGGACATACAACAATTACCTCATATTCTTCAGGCTGCTCTTCAATTGGATGATTGACCACGACTTCATATCAGACAACCCGTTTGACAGAATCAAACGGAAGCCGAAGAAACTCACAAAGAAAAAACGCCGCATATTCACCGACCGCGAGCTTAATACGCTTTTCGAATTTCTCGGGAAGAACAACCCTAACTACCTGTGCATGGCATTGCTATGCTACTGCTGTTTTCTCCGGCCAAAGGAAATTGTATCCCTGAGGTGCAATGACATCGACCTCGTCAAGCAAGTCGTACATATACGCAGCGAAATAGCCAAGAACGACAATGACAGTTTCAGAACCATCCCGGACGTGATTGTCCCGATTCTTCGGATCCTCAATCTGTCCAACTCCAATGGCTGGTTATACCTTTTCAGTGATAGTTGTGACGGCAGCTCATATAAATTCTGCCCGGGGAAGTCACAAATATGCAGCAGAAAAATAGCAAAATACTGGGACACGTATGTGCGCCCGGCCTGCGGATTCGACCAGGACCTCCAGTTCTACGGCCTGAAAGATTCCGGAGTGACAAAGATGCTCACTAAAAAGATACCTATCAACTTAGTACAGAAGCAGGCAGATCATAGTTCGGTCGCTATGACGGCAATATATGTAGGGGATCTCCCTGAAGCCAATACGGAACTCAAGAAAGTAAACATACTCCCTTTTGGAAATGAGGCCATTTAAGAGTGCTTCAGAACTGAAGGGTGCAATTGCTTGATATGCAAAGGAATCCTCAGTTCTGAAGCAGTTCAGAAAGTTCCGAAGTACAAAACCCTTCAGAACTGTCAGACATTAAGGTCGAACCTCACATCTTCATTCCCATCAAGCAACAAGCGCGTACGTTCGACATTATTGTCATATATATGGACATTGCCAAGATTGAGGGTTATGGATTCCAATGGGAGATCTATCTGCCTGGACATCAGGTAAAGATGATAAATATCGGACGGCAATCCAAGATTAGCGTCAGAACTCCTTTGGTATGCGGAAATGACAAGCCTCCCATCATCAATCTGGAATTGCACGAGACTCAAGCAAGGCGCTTGATTGCTCTCGGCATCGGTGGAACCGAGAAACAGGACATAATTCTTTGAATTCCGTTTCTCCTTATTGATTTTGGCTATAAGACCAGGAAGTTTTTCCAGATAGGTCGGATATGAGTTCACGAGAATCGGCCCGCAGTAATCCCACCAACTGATGCCGGCTTCCCGATATCTCTCCGTCAGGCGCTCTCCGGAAGTGAACAGTTCCAGTTCTTTACGGAGTTTCTTTCTGGCGATGGAATGGCCTTCAAAAATGTCCAACAGGTCAGCCGGGGTAAGACTGAGTTGCTGGTTCAGCAGATAGTGAATCCGCCCCTTCTTGTTCTCCTGCTGCTTCCCTGTCAGAAGAACCTTGTCAAGCAGTTGATAATACTTGTTCATTGCTTTTTGATTTTGATGTTGATATAATTATTATCTTTGTGTCATCTCACCTGAATATAAAACAATAGCGATATGACACAGAAAGAGGCACAGCCCCGTCCTTGCGTCTATCGCTATTTGTATTTGGGTGAGATCTTATACAGATTTTGGATGGGGCTTTTTCATACCCCGGAAGCAATTATTTCTTTCTGAACAGTTCAATTCTAACACCGCAGCCTATATAAGGGCTGACGGATCGTGACGGACCGATACCTGACCAATAAGCGCCGGCATCAATATGGAAGTTGAATGGTCCTGATGTATATGCGGCATAAACCCCAGCCCTCAGATCGAGGCGTCCGGCATAGAGCCCGTCCCCAAAGACTCCATAAGCCCAGCCGGACAGAGGCTTGACAATCGTCTTTGTGATCTGTCTTTCCGGCACGGTAAGCCTTAGCCCCTCCAGCTGCGGCCGAGATCCGGTAACCGTAGCGACATACGATATCCCTGATACCTGCTCGACACCACGATATATGACAGAATCCTTATGTACCAGAATCGCCGAAGTATCTTCAGCCGCTACTATAGACGCTGCCGGGATGGATATGTGAGACTCAGTGTGGAGTTCTTCAATGCTTGCGTCCTGGACAGGCAAATCAATTGTCTTTGAGACATACGAAGTATCTGACCTCTCAGTGGAATTGCCGCGAATATATCTGGCAGTCGACCAGGAGCCAACTGCCAACCCGACAACGAAAGAGACACAGACAATCCCAATCAGGAGTTTACTGCCCGCTTTCATCCTTCAATTCCTGCTTGATTTTCAAGACCGCTGTCTTTGCGGCATACTCGATGCCAAGCAGGGCGCCGGCAAAGGTAAATGTCTCACCTGAACCGATGAGTACAGAATCGTGGATTTGCCCCTGTGGCGCAACTGCAAAGCCCATAAAGAGCAAAACAATACCTGACAGGACCAAGATGACTGACAATATCACTTGAATCGTCAATTTCGTGGTTTTTTCTATTTTCATAACAAAAAAGCTCTATGTAACTAACCGCGAAAGTAGTCACATAGAGCCTCAAAAGAAAGGACAAAAAATCCCTATTCCAGGATTCTGTCAGCTATCGACTTGGCCATATCCCGCCATTCACTCATCTGGCGGAACTCCTCTTCAATTGCCTCATTTTTCTGGCCGGAACCAATAACGAGAAGATAGTTATTCTGAATCGCTTCCATTCTGTTCTGGTCATAACGGCATCTTACAATCGCCGATATGATATGGTCGCGGTCGAATTGCCCTGGCCCGATGGTGGCCGACTCGTATTCGAACGTTCCGTCTTCTCGTTCTACGACGTCGAAATTGATTATATGGCTTTTCTGACGGAATGAGTTGTAGGCGACCTCCAAAGCCTCCGGCCGCATATTCGCTGTTTTCTTCATCTCGTTTCTGTATTAAATAATTCTGTAACTTATATTGATTCTTGATCTTGGCCACATGCGCATTGGCAATATACCCGAATTTCCAAAAATGACGCAGCTTACTGATTCCACGGAGCCGGATCTTGAATGATGCCGAATGCACGAGGAAGCCATAAAGGGAATTGACCGATGAAGACAAGTGCTCAAGTTCAATGAGGGAATCGACAGACGTGCCCTTCTTCAGCATCTTGCCGCAATGTGCATCCAACTTATCAATCGCATTATAGAAGTTGCCTACTGTCCGATTCCCCGTGTATGTCCTTCCCGGCATAATGACACGCCCGACAAACTTGACGCCGTGCCGTGCCGGTTGGATATAGAACTTCCGCGGATGAACTTTCTGATGGAGTTGCGTTTTCAATTTCCAAATCAATTCCCGTCTGAATTCCAATATATCCTCCTTCGTCTTGGCGGCCACGAACATATCATCAACAAATCTGACATACACCATCCCGCGAGGATTGCAGAAAGATACTGCCCACTCGTCAATGAAGGACAGTATGAAATTGGCAAAGTTCTGCGACGTGATATTCCCGATGGCCAGTCCAATATGTTTCAGCGTATTCAAAAGGCTCTTCCACGGTTCAAGCTTGTTCCTGAGATTCTGGTCCCCACGAAACTTGCAATCATCCTGCGGACAGTGCATCACCACCATCTTGACAAGCCAGACGAGCACTTGCATATTCGTCTCCGGATGCGCCTCTATAATCTTCTCCTTATTAGCGTTCATAAAAGCCTCAAGGAGGCTCCACGTGACATTCTTGTCGATAGTCATGAAGAAAGACCATATATCAATGGTGGAGACAAAGCCGTCTTCGGTATAGTTGTTCGTCATTGCAGCCGTATCCCTTGCGGCTCTTTCCGCAGCGGCCATCGTACCAAAGCCTACCCTGCAATTATACGTCACATCGCCAAGCTCATGATGCCTTTCTTCGAAGAGCGGATCCAGCCTGATACAAATCCAGTGCTGCACAATCCTGTCGCGGAAAGCGGCTGCAAATATCTCCCTAACCTTAGGATATGCGACATAGAAACAGATGCTGGTTCCAGGACTATAATCACGAAGTATTTCAACCTGTGCCGCAAGAATGACCAAATCAAATGTGGAGTCGAGCCGGTACATCGTACAGTCCACACTTGACTTTTTATGAAGACAGCAATCCTCAAAAGCCGTTATCCACCCAACAAGGACTTGTTCATCCAATGCCACGACCGCCCTGCTGACATTAGAATTATTCTTGTTTGTGTTGTTGCAATTGCCGGAGCCAAAGTTGACGATCCACTCGTTATTTGAATTATACTCCGACGAAGAACCAAACCAGCTGGACGCCTTTGCGCGGATTGGTGAAATAACTAAGCCCAAAGGCCCAGTACCGCGCCCATTCAACAACAAGTCCCGTTCCATCATAATCGCAATCAATCAGGAACAGTTCCAGCCCCAAATACTGGCGCTTGCTGACCGCCCGGGGATTTGCTCCCATCGTTAGCCTTGCGCCATCTATTGACTTCAATCCCAATAAGCGTCATATCCTTCAGAAATGTCGCATATTGGTCTTTCGTGAGGAAAGGAGACTTCATATTCACTTCCTTCTGCATTTTGGCCCTCTCACGAAGCCCCGTGATGTGGCTATCAAGGTCTGCAAGGTACACCTCAAGGGTGCTGATGTGCTGAAGTAACTCCTGGCTTAATTTTGGTGACTTGAGGGCGAAAGAGGTCACAAGGAGAGCATTGTTAATGTCATCCAATATGGCCTTACCCTCGACTTGGAAAGACAAACTCTTTGGAAGCCGGTCCACAAGGGCCGACGCCCAAAGTCGAAGCTCTTCGAGCCTCCGGTATATTGAAGATTGCCTTGCCTTCATAAAATTTCCACATAAAAAAAATTGGCTTCGCCAAAGGTAAGTCTTTTCCGTTACAGGGCAAAAGCCCTGTAACAAAAAATAAAAAAAATTAAAATGCCACGACCGCCCTGCTGACATAAGAAGTATACTTGCTCGTGCCGGAGCAATAGCCGGAGCCAAAGTTGACGACCCACTCGCTACCAGAATAAGACTCCGACGAAGAACCAAACCAGCTGGCTCCAAAATCCTTCATAATACCGTCGGCAATAGCATTCTTGAATATGCCATGTTCCCCGCCTGCAACACCATTCATATAGTACCAGGCGATACGTGCAAGTTCGCCTTCTGAAGGTAAAAACCAGTTATGGGATTTGAACTTGTCCGCAAGCACCTCATTCGGTCGCAAAAGCGTCGGCTGCCAAGCATATACACGAGACACCATAGGATAATAGAACTGTTTGTACTTCGGCGCACCGCCCTCTACAACAATCGCATCAAGCAAAGAATCGAGGACCTGAAGTTCCGTCTTGTCCTGAGTGGCCGACGGAACTTCATGGCCGGTCTCAAGCAGCACCCTATCGCGGTGATTGATTACCTCAAGCGTCTGGTACATACCCCAAGGCATCTTTTCCCCCTTCTTATGGCCGAGCAGGTCTTTGGTAAGCTCAATCCACCCGATGAGAGAGCAAGCTGTATCAGCGGCCATTTTGCGGAATCCGTCCTTGTCTCCCAATTCGGACTCATCCCTGTACGTAGCATCCGACAGATAACCGTTTTCCCCGCCTTCCTCGTTTGCTACGAGGCCAGATGTGTAGATATTCTTCATCGGCGTATCATAGGCATCGTAGCCGCTTTCCAGTTCAATCCCGTCAATAGAGTAATCCGGATAATCCTTGTGCGAGAACAATCCCCACGGAACGGCCGGGAAGTTCTCCAACCCCACAGCCAAGCGATGTGTCGGATCTTCCGGATCAATGTAGAAACAGGTACCGATACATGACTTCGTGCCGTCGAACTTATCCGAATAGGTTCCGTCATAGAACACATAATCTCCCACCCTTGCGGAACGGTCGTACAGCCTCAAAATCTTGGTGGCCGTGACAACCTTCCCGTCAAGCAGTGCGATAGTACAGGTCAACGTGGCTTCAGGTCCAGAGCCATCCTCAAGCTCGGCTCCAACAGAAACAGCCTTGACAACACCATCCCCATCGATAAACGCATACGGGTTCTGGCTGAGATTCCACGAGATGCTCTTGAAATTGTTACCCAAAGCTGTGGATATTCCTCCCTGAGTGGCCGGAGTGATCTTGTAGCCATACGAGCCGGCCTCAGCCAATGTATCAGGACCTGAAATCAATGAATTGACAATCTCGCGAAGCGGATATGTGATAAGGAGCCCATCAGCCCCGGTATCGACATTCCCCCACTTCCTCAGCATCATACGCTTCATCTCGAACGTTACTGCAGAAGTATTACCGACCACCGATATCTCACCGGACAGGCGGCAGTTGGTGATGTTGGTAATCCATTCCATCACTGACGGCTGCATATTCGGCCAGCTTATACCCTCAGCCTGGAGAATTGTCACCGGAGCACCTGCAGCAAAGCAACTATTCAGGAAGGCAAGCGAGTCGAATGTACCGTGGTTCTTCAGGAATTGCACTTGGCTGAGGAACGAATACCCCTGCATTGTCAGAGTGGACAGGTTCCTGACATTCGCCAGACGGAGTTCGTTCAACCTGGAATTCAGATGGACAGTCTTCACTGTTTCAGACTCCGGAAGGACAACGCTGACGACGCCAGAATCCCTCACATCGACAGTCTGGAGCCTGGTCTGCCCGGACAATGAGAGTTCTCCGGAAATCAGAGAGCATCCCTTGATGGACAACGTCCTTAAATTCGGAGCGGCCACCTGAAGGTTAGACGGACGGAACTGGGCAGACACACCGTCAGCAGGCTCCGCGATGAATTCCGTCAAGCGCTCGCCTGAAACAGTGAACGCATACGCCGGATTCACCGACAATGCAGACACATTGCCGATACTGCTCATATAGTTGATTCCTGAAAGTTTGCAGGACGTGTCTCCCACGATAGTTCCGATATTGAAGGCATAGCCCTCATCCCCATACGGCTGGCCATTCTTATCAACAAGACGGCCTCCTGGTGCCAGACGGACGTGAGGATTCACAAGCGACTGTCCGGTCGCACCCGTCGGATACAGCCACTGATGAGTCTTGATCGTCAGAACCATCGGCGCGTCAGCTCCCTCGACAGTCTTCATCCCTCGGATGGACAGAGCCCCGGTCGTCGTGCCGGCATCGAATTCCCCATAGGCGGCGAATGATGAGAGATAGATCATCCTGCGCTTGATGTACTGCCGCTCACTCTCCAACTGCGCGCCGATGCTCTGCGTGATAGGATTGATTCCTGAAGGAGAGACAAAATCACCCTTGGCCACGGCGAGCTGCGCCGCCTCATAACGGATGCGCGCGGTCTCATTGTATGCCGTGGCAGGGAAATACTCCTGGATCCAGAAGAAGTATTTCTGAATACACCCTTCCGGGGTCTGCGGTATAAGATTGCCGTACTTGTCCTTCTGGCCGGAACCCACGAGCCCGGCCATTGTCGTCAGGACAGTCTTCATCATCTGCGGCAAGGCATCAGCATACGCCTTCTCGACGAGATCGTAGAAGACATTGTACTGGCCCTCCCAGTATGTATTCCCCGCAGCGTCCGCATCCCTTTCTTCAAGCCAGTACGGTTTAAGCTGCCAGCCGGTATTGTTCGTCTTGAAGATTGTGTCAAGGTCATCGGAATGAAGATGGAGCTTGTGCGTCTTCGGATCCAGGACATAGTACGTATTCTTAGAGCGGTTATCCGTGCCGGCAAGAAGCTTGATGAACATCTGGTAGAACTGAATCGACTTCACTGACCAGTAGTCCGCGACGCCAGCCTTCCACCTGGCAGCCCTTGCCGCGATGAATTCATCGTTCATCTCCGACCAGATGGCCGTATTGGCCACCGGAGTATCCTCCATCAGGTTCAATGTCTGCCACTGGCCGTCTTTCTTCTCCAAAGAAGCAGGAACCCATTCGAGGATATCATTGTTCGACTCGTCCTTCCCCTTGTAGTCAATTCTGAAGAGGTCGAACTGTCTGGCCCCGTCAGAACTCTTTGTCACCCAGTAGGCCATCTTCGTGTTGGCAGACTTGTCCGCCTTCAGATCCTCGACAGTACCGTCATAGAAATTGATGAGACAGTTCCATCTGTAGTTCCAGTTCCAGGCCTTGCGGTAGAACTCCACGATATCATCATCCGGAACATCGGAAGTGCCGCCTGCCCCGTCATCCACCTCGTGGGTGCGGCCCATATCGAAGTCAATGTTGCCTTCACCGTTATACTCAAAGTATTCCTCATCGGCATTGTACTTCACGGAGTCATCCCACGGTACACGGCAATCGGTGAGCGGGAAGTTGTTGTCAGAGCCCTCCATCATGCACATATCCGGAAACACCTTCTTGTCATAGCCCCAAGTAGGTTTGTCCGCCTTGCCAGGGCCGAAAGTCATCAACCCCTGGAATACCGGCTGCGTATCATCCGGAGTCTGCACGAAGTACAGCAGTGGCCGCTCAATAATGGCCACCCTCGTGTCCTCAAACCCTTCCTCCTTATTGACTGACCAGTCCGTGACGATGCGTCTGAAGAGGTCATTATACAGTTCGCAGGCACCTTGCTTGTGGCTCTGCATCGAAGAGGCGTAATTGATTTTTCCGACAAGCTTCTTCGCCCAAGGAACCCCGTCCATAAGCTGGTATTTCTGGCCGTGGTCCACTCCGTTGAGATCCACGAACGAACCCTCGGCGCTCTTCCATTGGAATTGAGGATTCCATTCATAGTATTGTTTGGAAGTTGAGCCCTGGCCTTTCTGGTTCAAGCCGGTAAGATTGCCGGAATGGGCCTTGTCGATGGCCCCGGAATCATCACGCATCTGGACATACAGGCTGCCCTTCTTGTCCGCTTTCGTGTCGGCATTGTGGCCGGAGACATTGTAACCATACCATACGGCCACATTATACTTGGCCGCAGCCTTGGCGTATGAGATGGCACCGTCCTGGAGGATATCGTTCTCTCTCTTGAATACCAGCTTTTCGGCTGCCGTAGGCAATACGCTGACACGGTTCTGCTGGATGTCCTGGGATGAAAGCGACTTCTGATACACACGGATGCCGTAGATGTCAATGTCTGCCCCATCCTGCCCTATCCGGATGCCGAGCGAAGACGGATTGCCCGCCTCATCATTCTGCCAGAACTCATTCGAACGGTTATGGTCGAAAAGGAATTCCCTCTCGATGCCTCCATTGACGAAGATCCTGACATAAGACACCTGCGTCTCGTTGGTTCCTGCAGCACCGAGGTTATAATAACAGTTTATGGCCAGATGGGTTCTCTTGCCCTCCGACCAGGCGAAATTCTGCTGCCCTTCAGTCCTCTGGGAACGCGTCATAAACACTCCCTCCAACGGCCGAAGCTCCAGACCGAGCGGAAGGCCGTCAGCAGCAAGATATGAACAGATCTTCAGTATAGGATCCTCCTCATTGGTCACGTTCCTGACCGTGAAGTCCAGCTCGATGGTGACAGATGCCTTCTGGTTGTTATACTTCTTTCCCGCATCGATGTACGCCTGAAACGCCTCATAAGAGATGTCCAGACTCTGGCCGGCAAGAATCCTGAGGCAGCGCTGCCCGTCAGAATCCGTCACCCATCCGTCATTCACGAAGCCGAATCCATTGAATGCCGCACCTACAGCAGCATTGCCCTGGGCGGAGTTCTGAATCGTGGCAGGGTTGTCCTCGGAATTGTTCCTCACCTTCGGGTTCATGAAGAAGTCCGCGCCAGACGTAGGTGCGAAATTCTCCTTGTTGTCCACCTGGATCGCGTACAGCTCGGAACCGATGGACGGGGTAAGCATGTCACGGCCATCAGAATCAACGCGCAAATATGCTGTGATGCTGTCTGAAGAATCCCCCTCGATCTCCACGGTGTTGTGCAACTTGTACTGGACACCAGGTGTGGCCACGGCAGAATATCTCAAATATGTATTGTCCCCGGAATAATTGCCGACGGAGAAATCCAGCGGGATTGAAGCCCCGTCCGGAGTAAAGACTCCATACTCCAGGATATCGGTTGTGACATAGTTCGTCACCGTCTTGGCCACCTTCTGCAGGAGCAGGTAACTCTTCCCGTCAGCCGGGTCCGCATTGACGAATATCTGCGACGTGACGTGCTCTGACTGTATGGAAGAATCCGCCACCGCCTCCAGCCAGGCCTCGATACTATGGACGCCATGGACCGAAAGCACCTTGCACGGCTCGCCGGCAGAGTCCTCAAGCGTATAATGGAACGGATTGGACGTACCTGTATAGCCTGCGATGGTCGAGTTGCTAAGAACAATCTCACGCGTCGCATCAGCCCCTGAAGATGTCTTTCCGGATATCTTCAGATGCAGGTCCTTCTCCACGGCGCCATACAGGACGTATGAAAGGATGGTCGAAGCCCCAGCCCCGCCATCGACAGCATTCTGCCAGTTGGATATGAAATCAAGCGCCAGACGGGTCTTGACCACCGACGCAAACGTCAGATACGATGACGACACGTTCATCTCGACATCGGTCACCACCATCCTGAGCTGCTGATCCCCGTCAAGCAGGTAATCGCTGACATCAATCTCCTGGTAAGCGTTCTCGTCCTCGAAAGGAGACGGCGTCATGGAGATTGAAGCCACATTGAGCCAGTCGCTGTCGGAAGCCGTCTTCCGCTGTATTACCAGAAGACCGTCGTGGCCGGAGTCCTCCGATATTCCGTTCTTGGTATATACGGAAGTGTACCGCAAATGTAATTTAACCGTACCGTCAGTGGATATGATGGCCGTGCGGCTGTCAGTAGTCTGAAGACGGACGGACGGCAGGTCGCTGTCCGAAAGGATAGTCATCTTGACAGTACCGTTGGCGTCAGGAACATATTCGACATTGTTCCTGATGATCTTCTTGATGCCACCCTGGTTCTCCTTGATGGCCTTCAGCAGGAGGTTGAACTCGTCGGCGGTCAACACCCCACTCTCATCGGTGCCGCCATTCTCGAATTTCTCGGTGATAGATGATAAATCTGTTGCCATAATTTATAATTGTTAAAAAGTAATGGGGAATGTGTACGGGAAGCCTGAAGACCCTTTATCATTGCCCTTCAGAATGAGTTTGTTGCCATTATATACGGCCGTGAGGTTCTTGTGAGCATAGTCACTATATATGGAGTACCACGTTCCAGGAACCACCTTCCGGTCAGCCCGCAACTTCAGATACTCTTCTTCGGTAAGCTGCTCCTCCTTCATCAGCCCCTCATAACGATCCTTGACATTGATAAGAAGATTCTCACCGATGTATATCGCCTCAAGTTCGAGGAACTGGGCGTCCGAATAGACACAATACCACACGTCAGGAAGCACCTTGCCGGAAGAAACGAGCTTCTTGTAACCGGCAGGGTTGACCTTGACGTGCGGCACGGCTTCAGACAGAATCTGGTCTATCTCAGGCCCTGTGAATTGACTCTGATATGTCGCTTTCATTGTCTGACGAAAAATATACGGCCGTCAGCCGTCAGCAGGAACAGGCCGTCGTTTGTTATGAAATTGGAAGTGAGGACCCCGCCGTCAAGGCTGATCTCCTCGATGTATCTGGCGCACACGGCAGTCTGCTCCGGGCACGCCAGAACCAGACACAAGCCAAGCAATACAGACGCGATGGCCATTATCTGGCGATGCGGCACAGGAGACGGCTGCGACTGCCGGCTCAGCAGACGTGCCTCCGCCCCCGTCGTAAGTACGGAGACGGAGACAGCGACCTGCCTGTATGGTATGACTGCCGACGCCCTCATAGCACGGTAACCTTAGTGTCAGCCTTCACGACATCCTTCCGGAAGCCCCCTTCGAAGCCTTCATCCGGGATGTTGGCCGTGACGGTCATGATGACGTCACCCTTGCCGACCTTCGACGAGTTGAAACAGGCGACATACCTGGTATCGTCCCCGTCAACAATAGTGTAAAGGTCCTTCTTCGCCAGCGGGAGACTCCCGTTGGCCGTAGAGAAAACGACACTGAAATCAATGTCGGCCATAGTCTTTCCGACCGGGAGATTGCTCAGTATCACCTCAATCTTGATGTCACTGTCCATCAAGATCCCAAAGCGTGTAATCTTTTCCATATCAATCTTCTTCTGAATAACTGTAAGTAAATGAAAGGCTATGCTGGGAGGCATCATCCTCAATGACTATATCCGTGGACACGACGACAATCTGACGCCATACCCCACCGACAAGATGATACACCGCCGGAGAGGACAGGAGGCTGACCAGAGCCTCGGCCGAAGCCAATGTCATCCAGCCGGAATTCTGCATATACTTGCGCGTGACCTTGCACTGCGTCTGCTTGCGCAACCCGTTCTCCAGATGATTGCTGAAATCCATCTCGGGCGTTACTGTCCTGCGGCCGCCCATAGCTATGTTATCCCAGCCTCCGAGACGGTTATAGAACAGATACTGCTCCATCGGACGGGATGTGATGTGATATACAGGAGATCGGAGGTCAGGAGCATTGTCCGTCGAGATCCGCACCCTGAAAGTGTCATCGCCGGCCAAATGCAATGCGGATATCGGCTTCAGCATGGCATACTGGCCAGTACAGTCGCCGGAACCGAAAACAATGCTGTCCTTGATGTCTATCTTGCCGGACCTGGTCTCGATGAACGCCGACATGATGGCATCATCGTCCGGATAAGCGATCGGGAGAATGTAATCCTCAGGGACCGTCAACTCGTCCGCGTCGCTCATCCTTGACAGCGAATCCTCCGAAAACAGGTTCACGTCCGCATAGACATACTTGTCGGCGGCATCGTCATCAGACCTCATCTTCAGGGAAACATAATTCGTCTGATTGGCCGGCACCTCTGACGGAACCGACGGCACGAACAAATCCTTGATCAGCGGTTTGAGGTCAATGAGCAGCGTCCCGGAGAAATCCGGCCACAACTTCCCGACGAAAAGGCTCTTCTGCCGGAGCAGTTCATATATGCTCACCTCCGGACGGTTCTCCGGCTCGGTGTTAATCTCAAGCGGCGTCAACTTCGGAAGCCAGCTTATACCTGGATAACTTGTCTCTATCATATTACATTGTTATTGGCTGGCAGTCGGTCGGGTTCTCGATCTCCGGAAGAATCCAGAGCTTTGCTTCCCCGAAAGCGATGCCGTAATCTGAAATACTATATTTGAGCGACTTGACGAGCGCACGGACGCCCCTGTAAAGAACAGGACGGCAGACATTCAAGTCCTGCAGGACCTTGACTGGAAGATTCAGCGTCACCGACACCTCCGGAGCACCGTTGAGCAGAAGCGTGTTGTATTTCCGCCAGAACTTTGCGAAAAGCCCGTGAGGGGAAAGACTCGGATACCTGTCGGCAAGCCCAGTCCAGCCGGTGGCCGTACCCATCCAGTATTTGTCATAATAAGCCCAGCACACCATCAACGGATGTTCCTGCTTCTCTTCCTGCCCCTGAACGGCCGTATGATAGTGCACTGCGTCGCCGATGAACGGGATGACAGGCGACGGCTTGTAATGATAGTGATAGTCGTGCCTCAGTGCCTTATCAGAAGGCTTCTTCTCCTTCTCCGACTCCGAATAATAGCATCCTGAGACGGTAAAGGCATCAGTGCCCAGCCTGGCACGGGTACCGTTCGTCCTCTGCCAGAAATCCCCCGTGGCCTCGGCATAGTACAGACCGTCAGCCTTGCCGATATCCATGTCTGTGTTCACCTTGGTGTACTTCCTGAACTTGTTCATCAGCTCCGTATAAGTGGCAGCCACCGGAGCAGCCCCGTCAATGGATGTGTCGGCCGAGAGCCTTACCGCAGCAGCGTCCGGAAGCTCGAAAAACTCGTCCTCCTGGATATAGCCTGTGACGTCCACTGCCGGGCCCTCATCGAGCACCTCATTCATTATATACACGCCTGCAGTATCGCCATCGACATTGACATAAGCCCCGAATTTATCCTCAAGCCACGTCAGGAATTCCCCGAAAGTAATGTCAGGCACGAAGTCGCGCAGATAGACATTGCCCCCATGGCAGATGAGGTCCGCGCACGGATGGAGCAGGACCAGGTCCTCGTAAGGCTTCGAATCGAAATCATTGTGCGTCACCTTATAGCCAAGCGCGGACAGTATGGCGCGGATGATATAACAGAGATACGGGAACACCGCCACACCGTAGCCGTCCGGCACGTTCACGGTCAAATCCCCCGACTTGTAGCTTCTGGCCTTGTAGACCAATGAACCGAAAGACTCGCCATATTCGTCAGAGGTGTCTTCCAGCTCGTTCAGCACTATGTCGATGCCCTCGGCAATCTTGCAGCGTACAGGCAGCGCCACCAGCTCGTGCCGGTCAAACCACTGCTGCGTCTCCTTGGTGGTCATGGAATCATTGATGAGGCCGACACAGGTCTCCAGATTCGTCTGCCCGAAATAATACGTCATCTCGGACAATATGTTCTTCAGGCTCCTGTCCTTGTCGGAAGAGTATGCCTTGCTCTGGCAGAATGAAATGACACCGCCGATTTCATCCGCAGTACAGGACGAAATCATCAGATTGCCTTGAATCTGGAATGCCCCATACTGGACGATGCACTCGACCCCGTTCCGGAAAGAATACCTCCTCGAAAGCAGGTCAGGACGTCCGGCGGCCACGAGGTTCCCGGGAGTGGCCGGAACCGTGAAAGGAATGGAGGCGCTGCCGTCAGACGACAGCATCGGATTGCTGATTTCAATCTCAATCGAGAAATCCTCCGGAAGGCTGAACTCCCCAGCCTCTGTATATATTCTTACCATTACAATGAGATTTTGGATTTGACCCTCTTCTGATAGTCCTCCTGAGCCTGGAGCTGCGAGAGGACGACATAGGCCATAGGCGTCTGGGCGAAGTAGCCACGCAGGAGGGAATAGATGTCATGCAGGACTTCAAAGGCATTGGCCGGCAATGTCGTGCCGCCTGACGTATAGCCGCCCTCGGCGAATCCCGGAACGGACGGGGACTTGCCCCTGAGCCTCGACAGACGCTTCCTCTCGATACGTGCGATTTCCCTTGCCACCGACGGATCCCGTAGTTCCGGCTGTGCGACGACATACTCGCCGCGATGGACAATCCCGGCAGGCTCATACCGCCCACCGCGTCCGGTATAGCCTCCGTCGGCGTATCCCGTGACCTCACGCGTCTGGACCACACCGGAAGACGAGGAAGAATTCCCCGAGGCGCCGACAGTCTGGTTCTTGATGGCATTGCGCTGCTGGACGATGCTGGCCACCTCGGCGGCTGTCGTGGCCGCTATGACGCCCGCCATGACGGCGCCGGCGATAGGGCCGAGCTGGGCAAAGGACTGGATGGCCGCGAGAGCTCCTGCAGCAATAGTCTTGGCGATATTGATGGCCATGTCCACATCCGCATATTTCTTCTGGGTGTCGAGCTTCTTCTGCTCATATTCCGCCTCGATGCGCTCCTTCTCCTCGGCATTGTCGCCGGCGGCCGTCAACTCCGCCTGCATCTGGGCCTCAAGCTTGTTCAGCTCGGCATCACGCAAGGAATTGACCATATTCCCGGCAGCATCCAGGAACTGGTTGGCCGTATCCAGGGAATCCTGCCAGGTCTGAAGATTTATCTCGGCCACAGCCTTGGCATAATCCTCATTGAGCTGCTTCTTCCTCGCAAGATACTCCTCCTCAGAAATGAGCTGGAGTTCGTGCAGGTCTTCCAGATCCGCCAGTTCCGCCTTGTGCGTATCCTCCGCCTTGGCCCGCTTCCCCTTCCTGCTGACCGGCTCGGTGCCGTTCTCCTTATCGACAAGCCGGCTGATCTTCTTCACGACATCGACATCCTCCGGAAGAGAATCCAGAAGAGCCTCCATCTCGGCCGCCGTCTCGGCAGTCAACGACTCGACAAGCTTGTCAGCCTCCGCCTCCGCATCGGCGTTCATCTTCTTCAGCATCTGGGTGAACTCGGAGGAGTTCTTCTCAAGCGTCTGTCTGATGGCCTTCTGGGAAGCCAGCTGCTTGTCGGCGATCTTCGTCTGCAGGTCGGTGACATCCTTGCCATAAGACTGGTTTATGGCAATCTTGGCGTTGAGCATACTGACTTCAGCAGCCTGACTCCGGACATTGTACTCAGTCTCGGTCATCTGCCTGGCGGCAAGCTGCTGCTTCAGAAGAAGCATCTCCTTGTCATAGGTGGACTGCGCGGCATTGATGCGGTCCTGGTATGACTTGTTCCTCTTGGCCGCCTCATCAGCGTCAATCTGGTTCTGCAGGGTTCCCCGCTTCCTTGCCTGTGCCGCCGAAGCTGCCGTCAGTTCCTCGTCAGCCTGCTTGAAGGCAAGCGTCGCATTGACATACGAATTCACGAGATCATCATTGGCAAGATTGTACTGGCGGGTAAGGCGGGCAGCCTCGACGATGGTCTCATCCCAGCCCTTGAGCTGCTTGTCCACCTCATCCAGAGCCTTGGCGTTAGCCTCGACAGTCACCTGGTTGTTCGCCCATTTGAAATTGGCCATGATTGATGACCTCTTCTCCAGGAGCTCATTATATTCGCCTGCCTGGGTGATGAGGTCGCGGTTGCCCTCATAATTGTCAATGACGAACTTGAGTTCCTCGTCAGTCATCGACGTGCGCGAGCGGAGCATCTCGATGGCGGCCGTCCGCTCCTGCTCCGCAAGAGACTTCTTCGTCTCGGCCAGTTCCTGCTCCTTGGCAATGATATTGTCCAGGGCATCCATCCTCTCCTTGGCGGACTTGCTGGAGTTGTTGGCGATCTCCGTCTGGGTGTTTATGTAAACCCTCGCGTCGGATTCCATCATCTTGAAGGAGTTGGTCCGCTCGAACAGCTCGTCACGCAGCTGAGCCGCCTCCTTGGCCGCACGCATCGCATCCTTGATGGAACCCTTCACCACGTTCGAGCCCTGCCCGATATTGGCGATGAACTGCTGCCATCCGGCGTTCACCATGTCGGTGACGATTGCCCAGCGGTCTCCCCAGACCTGCGTAGCCTTGGTAAAGGCGTCGAACCCTTTCTTCACCAGGTTGACCGCAGCGTCGAAAGCCTTCACCGCCAGCGACCCGACCGTGAATCCTCCTGCGATCTGTGCGCCGAGCCCCTTCATCGCCTTGCCCGTCTTCTCGCCTCCGGACTTCACCTCACGGATACGATCCTCGGTCTTCTTCAGCTCGTCATTGTACTTCGCCCAGACCTTCGGATTCGCCTCCTTGTGGGTGTTGGCCAATGCCTGCCGGCACTGCTTCGCGTGCTTCTGCAGCTGAGAGAGGGACATCGACCCGATACCGAGGGCCTCGGCATACTTGTCGGCATTCTTCCCGGCTTCCTTCAGGGCCTTGGAGTCCGCTTCGAGGGACTTCTTCAGCGCCGCATACTGTGATGTGGACTCCTGCCCGGCATCACGCATCGCCTCCATCTTCGCGGTAGTGTCCGCGATGGACTTGCGCAGAGCGTCAGCGGACTTCTCGCAGTCCTCAAGGCTCTTCTGGTACTGCGCAGCCTGCTGCGGATCCAGCTCCACGTCGGCGATGAACTTGACTATCTCATTCTTTATTCCTGCCATATATCGAATTTTTCACGAAAGTAGCCAAACGGCAGGTGCCGGCAAAGGACAGAAAATTCACACTTTCCGTCCGGAAATCGTCCCGTCGATGGCACGGATCATGAGAGCCGGGATGACCCTGTTCAGCCAGCGGCGCACACCGCCGACCAGGTATCCGTACACCTGCCGGTTATAGATGGGAACCTTCTTCTTGCGCTTCCCGCCCGGGCCGTACTTCATGTCGATGAAGCGGATATATTTCGGGTAGGACATCGTCACCCCATTGCAAGTAATAGACGGCTTCTTCCGGAAAGACGCAGCCAGATGTCCGCTGCGGTTCTGCAGGGAAGTGGCCGCGATGGCATTCTGCTTCGCGAGAAGAGCGGAGGACTGGGTGGACAGGACCTTCTGCAGGTCGTTTCGGAATTCATCTGAAAGCATAGCAATACAATTTTCAGCAAAGGAAAAGAAAAAGCCCCGTCCTCGAAAGGACAGGGCCGAACGATAATCCACATCCCGCTTCATCAATGCGGTATAAAGTAGCAGATGGCGGCAGGCTTGCCGTCGCTGTCAATGACCATATATCCGGGAAGTTCCAAAGGGATTTCCCCGCGCTTGGCCATACGGCGCAACTTGTATTCATACTGGCTGCGAGGCAGAATCACCGCCTTATTGGCTCCGTTCTGGGGTCCAACCAGCTTGATGGTGACGTGTTCCCTCACGTCGAAGAGGCTCACGGCCGTATCGAAGGCATGCGCCTGCTCATAGTTCAATATTCTTGTCATTCCGATTCCGAATTAAAGGATGAAAAAATGATGTCCGCCACAAATGAAGACGATTCATACAGGCCCTGGCGGATGAGATCAAGAGTTTCCTCGTTCCTGGAGGACGAGAGCTCGGCGGCACTCATCGACGAACGGATGAGGTGCAACTGCTGGGAGCATTGCCTGAGACCCAGAAGAAGGCTGAAAAGCCTGTCAGACACTTCAGTTCTCATAATCCGCCTCCCCGTCATTTTCAGGATTCCCGCCGACGATCCGATAGGCATCGACGCTCAGCAGGATGGATGCCAGCGCGCTGTATGACGCATGGGCATTGGAAAGATTGTTGAGAATGTCCGGAAGGAACTTCTCCACCTCACAGCGGTCGGTCTTGACGGCCTTGTCGCAGATGGACCTCACCGTACTGACCGCATTGTCAATGGCGGCCATCCCCTTGAAGAGTTCGACGGCATCCATCTTCAGCGTTTCGAGAGCTTTCATTCCTGTGGAGTCCTCCCCGCCTCGGCCTTCAGATCGAGTTCGGCGATGTACTCCTCTGCCGCCTCCTCGTCTTCGAAGGTGGCGAGCCTGCTCTGCAGCGACGCGCGCTCATCATAGAGCATCTTGCGGAGCGACTGGATGAGATCCGACATCTCCTGCATACGCTGCCCGTCGACAGGAAGGCCCTTGTCGTCGTGGAGCCTCTTCAGAACGATAAATGACTTGTAATACTCGGATGCCCCATCGACGAGAGCATCCATCGCCTCATTGGCGCTTTCCAGAAGAAATCTGGAGAATTTAGAATCAGTGGCGTTAGACATAGCACAAAAAAAATAGGAGCCCTGTCTAACACCACCAACAGCAAGTTGAGTTGTTTGCCGCAGGTCACCCTTTTGGCGGACTCCTAAAAATAAAATTCAAGCTATATATACAGTATTCCCAAGAGGGTACACTGATGCTTTGATGGTATTAGACACGGCAAATATATACATATTTTTTCATATCGTGCAACTTTTTTCTCATTTTATGCAAGTTTTTTTTGATTCCGGAATCAGCATCCAACAATAAAAGCCGCCTTGCGGCAGCTTCATTGACCAGCCTACTGGCTTCGGATAAATCATACCCACCTATGGGCGTCGGATTCTCTATATCTTACTTGCCGTGGCAGTTTTTGTATTTCTTACCGCTACCACAAGGGCAAGGATCATTTCTTCCCGGTTGCTTGCCTTTGATTACAGGCATCGTTTTCGACGGCTCTTCTGAAACAAAATCAATATCGTGGGTTGACGGAACCTGAAAACTGAACTTGGTTTTCCCGCCTTTACAAGTGACAGCGAAATCACCTACCGATATGATATCCATACCTATCAGCACTTTCGTACCATTCAGACAACCTTCAGTCACCCTGACTGTCGGGAATGTGACCCCATTCGGAAGAGCTATGCTGATGGAATATGTATTGACAATGGCCTCCCCATTGGCGTGAAAGACTC
>OQVL01000218.1_pt1 | contig 26756 bp, 21 predicted proteins | sample 1691501 | NCBI WGS metagenome assembly OQVL01 (sample SAMN03418253, study PRJEB22391) | human gut metagenome | biome: human-gut; feature: organic feature; material: feces | host: Homo sapiens | place: Tanzania | collected 2013-01 | reverse complement strand
CGAATTCATCCAGCGGCAGTTTTTCATAGCGGCGTTCCACTTTTCCGTCTTTCGAATACAGCGGAGAATAGAACAAAATGGTGTAAAAGCCCTGGGATTTGGTGGAAAGTTCCAGAATCAGTTCCCATTCGCCGGCTTTCGGCTTTCTGACCCGGTAGAAGGCAGAGGCCTGATAATAATCTTTCCCGGTCCGTTCTTTCAGCTGGAGCTGCACTTTCCCGCCGTCAAGCGCGGTAAGTGTGCCGTCGCCGTTCCAGCCGGGCATTACGCCTTTGACCACTTTCAGCGGAAGAACCATCTCATTTTCTGTTTTCTGCGCCGCGGAGAGCGTGCAGGCGAAAGCCAGTGCTGCTGCTGCCAAAATCTTTTTCATTTTCACTTTTCCTTATGTTATACTGCTGTTGCTGTTTCCGTGAATCCGCAGAGTCTGTTCCCTGCGTAAAAATTCCATGTTGAACCATGAACTGTCCTGTTCTTCCCATACCTCCCTTCCCGCTCGGAATCTGTTTTTATATCTGTTGTTTCAGAAAAACATGCTGAACAGTTTCGGATCCGCGCTGTCGATATTGCCGGCAGATGCGAAATCACAAACTCCGCACCGGTATATTGCGCCCGTATCCGAGGTGAATTCCGCCTTGAATCCGGCAAACACGCCGGGCATTTTCTCCGGAACGAGACGGCACTTCCAGCTGCCGTTGCCAAGCACGGACGGTGCGAACATTTCCTCTTCCGTACTGCCGATCAGCTTGCTGCGCGAAAGCAGCAGCGGTCCTGCGGCAACCGTGGCATAGTATCCGCGGTGAAGCACAAGTCCTTCCGTATCTTTCCCTTCGTAATAGCGTCTGCGCTGCCACGCCGGGAAATTGTCCGGATCGCCCGGATACGGGAAACGGATCACCTGCGGGTGCAGATCGAATTTCAGGTCAATCCGATTGCTGCCGGCAGACAGTTCCACCTCGTCATATCCCGGAACCGCCGTATGTTCCCGTCCGTTCACTGCAACCCGCGCAGAACCGCTCCACGCGGGAATCCGGAGTTTCAGTTTCAGGGGTTTTTCATTGTCCGCCCTCACCTGCACACATCCTTCGGTCAGGTATTCGCCGGAAACACAGATCCGGAAATGTCCGTCGGCGAAATCGCTTTCTGCGGAGAAAGGAATGTACTGGTTCAGCAGCAGTTCCCGTCCGGTGTGCATCAGACAGCTTTCCGCCGCATTGATCAGACCTCTGGGCAGGTTGTTCACGCAGCAGTGATTGTAGTGCATCATCGCCTGCTCCGGAGCGATCATATGATGTCCGGAACTGCGGACTGCGCGCATACCCCAGGTGCCGTCGCGGAAAATTCCCGCCAGAAACGCATTCAGGAAAGTATGCTCGAAGGTATCCATGCAGCAGACTTTTCCCGTCAGTTTGAAAAGTTCAAAACAGAGACGCATCCAGTGAACGGCGTCGCAGGGTTCCGTTATGCTGTCGAGAAAAATTCCGGCATGAACAAACTGATCGTTGTACCCAACGCAGCCGGGACGGTTCGCCTCATGCTCCAGCAGAATCCAGTACAGCGATTCCGCAGCTTTCAGAGAATTTTCATGACCGGTGAGCCGGTAATAATCCAGCAGTCCGTCGAAACAGGAAAGCATTTCATAGGTCTTCGCCCAGGGTTTGATGTCCGGATACCACTCGTGAACCGGTTTTCCGGACAGCGCATTGGCGATCAGATTCGGCGCTTTGCCGTCTTCACGTTCCCAGCCGGCAACAATGAAGTCCGCGAATTTGCGGAACCGTTCCTTCCCGGTTGCGCGGTAAAGAATGATCACGGGTTTCAGAATCGAACAGCTCGCAAGCCCCTTGAACGTTCCGGTGTCGTGAATGTCTGTACCGTCTTTCTCCAGAGTGTCCAGCAATTGATCCGTCAGTTTTTCCGCGGCTTCCAGAATATGCCGGTCCTGCGTCAGCTCCCATGCTTCCAGAAGACCCCAGAGCGTGTATTTCCGGCACCAGATATTCCAGCACCAGTCGCTGGGCGTTCCAATGGCTTTCTCCACTTCCACTTCGGGGGCGGCATTGAACATGGCGGGATTCCGGTATGTGCTGATGCAGCCGTCCGGATCCCGGAGCGAAATCAGTTCATATGCCGCACTCCGGACAAACGACTTCAGCTCCGCATTCTTCTGATACCGGGCGGCGCGGACTGCGCTGATGACCCATTTTCCCCAATACTCGCCCTGCCAGATGCCGATGACTTTTTTCGCATCATCCAGTTTGTTGCGGAATGCATCTATGGTTTCCCGGTACACGACTTCCCGCGCTTCCGGAGAATTGACCCGATGATAAAGCAGATCATCCGTCAACTTCCCGACCGGACCGTTCAACGTTATGTCTTCAAACTGAAACGGACTGCAATAATCTGCAATTTCCTGAATGCTGTCCATGCTGATTTCTTTCTTTTTTGTTTGATATTATATAACTTGACATTTCTGCCGTTCATACTATATTATAATTCATTATCGAGGAGATGACAATGGAAAAACCTCTAAATAAAATGTATGATTCTATAAAAACAGCTCAAAGTCCCCAGTTTTTCTCCCAGCTGACAGGCGGAAGCAACGTCAATACTTCAAGCGGCTGGACACGGCGTCTGGTGAAACCGTGGGGACTGCTGCTTTCCCTGACCGGAAAGGGCGAAATGGAACTGGACGGAGAATCTCTGAAAATTCCGGAAGGCAGCCTGCTTGTTTATAAACCGGGCTACCGGTACACCTTCCGCGCCCTGGGGGAATGGCATTATATCTGGTTTCACTACCCGATCCGGAATCACATGATCGGAGAAATGGATTTCAATGAAGTGCTGCCCGGTCTGGGGATGCAGGTTTTTGAAGGCGAGGAACTGTCGCGGATTCAAACGGAATTGCAGGAAGCCACCATGCTGGAGCAGATTCACCGTCCCGGATGGGAATTGCTTGCCCTGCTGCTGGTGGAAACCGCTCTGCAGCGTTTCATCCAGCGGGAACAGAACGTGCAGCGTCTTTCGCGTGACAGAATCAAACATGCTGTTCAGCTGCTGACAGGAAATCACGATTACCGGATGGATGAAGTTGCGTCTCTCTGCGGCATCAGTGTTCCGCTGCTTTATTGCATTTTCCGCCGGGAAATGGGATGTTCCCCCAGACATTACCGGGAACAGTTTTTTCTACGGAAGGGCAAAAAAATGCTTTTGAATACCAACCTGGGTTTGGAGGAAGTGGCGGAAGCCTGTCATTTTTATGACCGCTATTATTTTTCAACGCGGTTCAAAAAACATTTTGGCATTTCGCCCGGAGCGTTCCGAAAAGGCAAAACCGCCGACTGACCGGCGGGACAGGAGCAGAAACGGAGTTGAACACATCCGCAACTGTTCCGCATCTGCCGTTTTACCCGTTCAGAGCTTTGTTCCGGCTGGCTTCGGAACAGACAGCATACGGAGCGGATTTTCCCGCAGGATCACCTTCCGAATCCAGGATTCATCCAGTCCTTCCGAAGTCAGAAGCGGGACAATATCCCGGAAAATGTGCGTGTAGCCGCTGCCGCCGTATTCCGGCAGCATACATTTGAGACAGATGTCATTCGTGAGGAGCAGCTGCTCTGCAAATCCTTCGCGGATAATCCGAACTGCCAGTTCCACCCGTTCCCGGTCCGTGATGAAACGTCCGGATGCGAAACCGCCCGGTTCCGGAGTAAATTCCTTGCCGAAATTATCCAGCTGGACATAGACTCCTTTTCCCAGAAGCGTCCGGATGTATTCCCAGTCCGGAGTTACATCCGAATGACATATCACGATCCGGCTGCACGGCACACCGCGACGGGTCAGCAAGTCGGTGATTTCCAATCCGTTCACGCTCCATGGGTACACATGCACCTGGATGGACAATCCGGTTTCCTGCTGCGCGATCGCCGCCGCGGTCAATGTTTTCCGTTCGCGTTCCGGCAAAACCTGACTGGTTCCGATTTCCCCGATAATTCCCGGACGGATGCCAGTGCTGTCCACGCCGCAGCGGATTTCCCGGATCAGCTGCTTTGCCAGCTGTTCCGCCGACAGCAGAGCGGTATCCGCCGGATGCGTGTCCGCAGTATACCAGCCGCAGCCCATGACCAGATGAATTCCCGTTTCCTGTGCCAGTTTCCGAAGCAGAACCGGGTTGCGCCCGATCTCTTTCAGCGTACAGTCCACGATGACATCACAGCCTGTCTGTTTTAAATCAGAACAGCTCTGCCGTGCGGAATCGTACTGCTCTATTTTCAGATTATCTTTCAGACAATAGGGATCGCGCATCAGCTGCGGACGGTCCTCCGGAGTTATTCTGCGTGTCAGCGACTCCGGAGCCGCCTGATTGGACAGGTCGATGAACAGATGTTCATGAGACAGGACCATGCCGCAGGCTGAAGCATCAACTGGACCGGTTACCGTCATTATGCTGTTCATTCCGCGTACCCGACACCCACGTAATATGCCATGGCGTTCTGCGTCGTGTCCAGTCTGCCGAACTGCGCAACCATCGGCTGTGACGCCGTTATCCGCAGTGCGTACTGCGTCAGCTTCGGGATCACCGTCCCGTTCAGATCTTCCGGATGATCCAGCCGGAGCGTGATGATCCGTTCCGCGGGCACCTCGACCGTGATGCCTTTGACCGGCTCGCGATCCGCGTAATACACATCAATGACTGCCCGGACCGTTTCCTCCGATGTATTGAAAAGCATCAGTGCTTCATGGGCTTCCATGGCGCTCGCCGGATTTTTCTCCGGCAGATAACCATCCGCAAAATACCAGATTTTTTTACCGCCTTCGCTCATGTTCAGACTCCCTTCCGGACCAGTTCACGGATCAGCGGAGTAATGGTTTCCGGACCGTTTTCCGTGATGACGAACCCTTCTTCAATCCGGTTGGAGCCGGCGGGATGTCCCCAGATGCTGATGTCGCTGTTCACGCACATGCCGCTCTCAAATTTGTAGACGGCATCGGCATCCGGATACGGAGACTCCGCTTCCGCCAGTCCGATTCCGTGCATAGGCGGATACAGATCATATTCCGTCATTTTGTTTTTGGCAAAAACCGCTTTGACTGCCTTGACCATTTCTCCGGAAACACATCCGGCTTTCAGATAATTCTGCTGGACATTCGCCGCTTCAAAAAGCACATTGAGGAAACGTTTCTGCGCATCATTCGCTCCGCCGATCACAAACGGATATTCCACAGTGGAAACATAACCCTGATACTGAACCGCCATCGCCGCCATCAGCATTTCGCCGTTGCGCATGATTTTATTCGTGGCACGCCCGATGACCGTTTCCGTCCGGACGCCGGAACCGAACACCATGAAGTTGATTCCTTCCGCACCTGCCATCCGCGCCGCACCTTCCGCGGCACCGGCAGCCAGGGTTTCCGGATTGCCGTCGACCGCATATTCCAGCAGCTTTTTATAACCTTCGCAAGCCTGCCGTCCGGCTTCTTTCAGACAGGCGATTTCATTGACGGATTTGATGACGCGCAGACGGTTCAGAATGGCGCCGGCGTCCACGATCTCCGTTCCTTCCACCGCTTTGCGGAGACGTTCCATAATCGGAGCGGGGATGTCATAAAACCCGACCAGACCGAGTCGTTTTCCGCCGCGGAGCATGGAATTGAGAATATCTTTCAGAGAAGTGAATTTCGCCATGGGATAGTCGATTTCCTCCGGAACGGAAACGCAGGCAAATTCCCTGACATTGCAATAATCCGGCCACACCGACATTTCCCGCGCATATTTTTCCCCTTCCGGCGCACCGGCAAGCACCGGAGTTCCGTTTTTCGGGATCACGCAGATTCCGCGTTCAAAAATCGGCCAGAAATTGCAGACATACCGCAAATTCTCCTTGCGGTATTCGTCTCCGTACACCACCAGCATGTCAATTCTTTCACGTTCCATTTCCGCCTGAACGCGGATGATTCTTTCCTGAAATTCACTTTTCGGTATTGCGATCATATTATCCTCCGTAGTTTGGTTTCGCGGATAATATAACCACCGGATTTTCATATTGCCATTGTCTTTCAGCGCAAATCATGCGCATATTCAGTTTTTTGATGCGCATTTCCTGTTTTGGCTGCGGCAACTCCCCGGAGTGCAGCCCTTTTCTTTTCTGAAAAGACGGTTGAACTGTGAAATGGAACCGAATCCGCAGTGAAACGCAATTTCCCGGATGGACAGTTCGGTGCCGGTCAGCATCTTTTCCGCTTCGGACAGACGCCGCAGCACCAGATAACGGTGAAAAGCGATATTCATTTCTTTCCGGAAAATGTGCGCCAGATAATCCGGGCTGATGCAGAAACGCCGGGCGAGTTCCGGGAGTTTCAACGGTTTGCCGTAATGTTCATCCAGATAACGTTTCACTTCCTTGATTTTATCCGGCATATTGATTTTGTCCATGAAAATCAGATTGTCCCGGATTCCGGTCAGGTGATGCCCGATGATTTTCAGATATCCGATCAGACCTTCCCGCTGAGCAGGAGTAAGCAACACCGATTTACGGTAATGATTCCAAAGAACATTCCCGGACACCCCGGTCTGACCGGCAAGAGCAAAGATCTTTTTACGGGACAACTGCGGTGTTCCCGCCAGATGGAACTGTCCGGCGGTCATGCTGCCGATATAAGTTCCATGTGCATCATACAGCGGATAAATGATTTCCGAAAGTCCGGCATAGCAATTATAGCAGATACTTTTCCGCAGTACTGCCGCTTTCCGGGCGTTGGTTACATCACATTCAGCGCAGGCTTTGCTGCCGAATGCCGTTCTGCGCAGCATCACGCAATACGGATTGAAATGAACACCGCGGGACAGCCGCAAAGTTTCTCCTTCTGCCGAAATGAAGTCGATCACCAGTCCGAGCAGCTGAAAAATGATGTCGGAATATTCCTGCAGCTGTTTTTCTTTTCCCAATTCCGCAAATGCCTGCGCCGTATAACTTCCGGGTTGAACTGTATGAGCCATTTCTCCATCCCTGCTGAATGTTTCTGTTCCGTTAATATATTCGCCCATCCGTTTTTTTCAATCTCCGCCGGATATTTTTGAAAAAACTATCCGAAAAAAGCAGAGTATACATATATAAAAACAGAATATGCACATAAAACCTGAGTTTTCGCAATTGTTTTTCTGCCGGCGGTCTGCTATATTGATGCAGGATAATACAGAATGGAAGGATTGCGGCATGGCAAAATTCAGAAAAGGCGTCTGGATCGAATTGATCGGGGTTGACAACGAACAACCGGATTACGGAGTGCAATCCTGGCTGGAACGGATGGATACTTTGCCGGACCTGGTGTCCATTCTGCTGTTCAGCACCGAACTGCTGCATTCGCATAATGGTCTGGAACACGACTTTCTTCTGGGGGATCTGCAATGCTCATACTTCGGACGTCCTTTCAATGAGGAGCGCAGACGCCAGAACTGGACGGCGTTCCAGCTGCGGGGTCTGGTTGCCGAACTCAAAAAACACGGAATCCGGGTCATGCCTTCGTTTTTCGACATGCGGGTTTCCGCCGAAAGCGCAAAAATGCTGTCTGCACAGAAAAAAGAACAGGAATGGCTGGATCTCCACCCGGAAGTTTGCGGAATCAGTAATGAGGGAGAAATCCGGTCGTGCATCTGTATCTGGAAACATTTGTCGGACGGCACGCTCTATGAGGATTTTTTCCTGAACCGGCTGCTGGCGTTTCTGAAAGATTACGGCTTTACCGGTTTTCACGGCTGCGACGGTTTTGGACACCCGCGCGATGCGCTTTGCACCTCGGATTTTTCGGATGACATGGTGAATCAGTTTTCCCAATGGCTGAATGAATCTGTGCCGGAACTGGAGATTCCGAAGCGCGCAGAATGGATTCTGAAATACAGACGGGAAGCATGGATCCGTTTTCATGCTCAGCGTCATACGCAGTTCTGGCGGAAAACCGCCGGGGCTTTGGCAGACGCCGGTTTTGAATGCTGGCTCAACACCTGCTGGACCCGCGATCCGCACGAGGCGTTGTTCCGGTACGGAGTCGATTACCGGCAGCTGGCAGCCTGCGGAATCACCGGATTCATTGCCGAGGCTTCCGCTGCGGTTCTGGAAATGGAAGGCTGGAATTACACCGAAGCCTCCACCGTGGAAAAATGTCAGGCGATGCTGCTGCGGCTGAAAGCCATGATCCCGGATGCGGAAATCGGATTGCTCGGCTGCATCAAAGACGGCATGGAACAGTATAACGCCTTGCGGCATTGTCCCATGCTGATGCGCTCCGAGGCTTATACGCTGTCCAATCTGTTCTGCCGGCAGCGGCGGTGTGCGGAAGCCGTGATGGAGTGTCTGGGCGACGGCATCACGGCTGCGGAATGGCACACCGTGGACCGGATCCGCGCGCTTGCGTTTTCCGGAACAGTTGACCATTTATCCTGCGCCCATGTGGTCTGGAGCGATGCCGCTTTCGACCGGGAATTTTCCGCTTACGCGAACAGCCGTCCGGAGGAACGCTTTGCCAGCTCCCATGTCCTGCTCTATGAACTGATCCACGCCGGAGCAATACTGCCGTCCATTCTGCCGGCTGCCGATATTGAAAACGGAATGACTCTGGTTCTTTTCAATCCGGCATTTTTCCCGGCGGATGAGCTGACGGCATTGCGGAACAAAGCCGGATTTCTGATTGAAATCGGATTGACTCCGGAAGGGAATTGCCTGATCCGCTGTGTCTCCTGCGGAAAAATCATTTCCGTCGCCGAGCTGCCGGAAACAGCCGTGGAAAATACCGCTGAAGTTTCTTCCTGGATGAGACCGCTGCCGGAAAAACGGATTCCGTCCGGATCATTTGACAGTATTGCAGAACTGCTGAATCAGAAAACCTCCCCGGTTCTGGCGGATTCGAAAAAGAAAGATCTCCGGATGTGGAGTTTTTTCACCGCAGAAAAAACAATGCGCCTGATTCTCCGTAATGAGCGTTCCACCTACCTGGATCCGCGAATCCGGGTCCGGATTCCGGTGCAGAGCGTGAAGGCATTGACCGAAGATCCGTCCCGTCCCATTGTATTGAAAAAGCAGGGAGACGAAACAGTGTTTTCTGCCCGCATTCCGCCGAAAGGAACCATACTGCTGGAAATCAGCTGCTCCTGACCCGTAAAAATGAATTTGCCGTTCTGCCCGGAAAGCGGACAAGCGAAAACAAACCGGAATGTTCGTTTTTGTCATATTATGTTTTCTTCTCCATATTGCAAAAAAGAATGTTCCGGCATATAATTATAGACGTTCTGACTTGTTATTGCGTATCAATCAGCTGAAAAGGAGGCGGCCATGAAGTTTTCAAGCACGGTATTTTTTCTGGCGGCGGCGTTTTCATTAAGCGCGGCGGATGTGGACATCAACGGTGATTTTTCGAAACTGGATGCGGGGACACCGAAACCGGCACGCTGGCTGCTTCAGGGAAAAGACGCCGCAGACAATGCGGCCGCCAGGAAAACCGCAGCGGGGACCGTTTTCTCTGTCAAAACCGGAAAAGACAAAATTGCGCTGCTGGCAAAAACAAAAATCCCTGTCAAACAGGGGGCTTCGCTGAAAATCGCTGTTACTGCCGGCGGTTCCGGATGGCTGCAGGGCGGATGCCATTTTTACAAAGATCAGAATTCCTATACAGGATCAATTCATGCGCCCCGAAGCAAAGTGCGGCCAGGTATGAAAACATATACGTTTGTCATTGACCTGAATGACGCGAAAGCCGCCAACGCAGATTTCTTGAGACTGACCGTTTTTGTGCTGCCCGGTTCCGAAATTGACATTCAAAGCGTTAAAGCGGAAATTGCAGAACCCTGATCACCGGTTGTTTCCGAAACGACCGACTAAAAAGGAGAATGACATTGAATATGCGCCATGCTCTCATTCCTTTCACAAGAAAAAAGCAGGGATTTTTCACATTGATAGAACTCCTCATTGTAATTGCGATCATCGCCATTCTTGCCGGAATGCTTCTGCCCGCCCTGAACAGCGCACGCGGCAAAGCACGTGAAGTTTCCTGCAAGAGCAATCTGAAACAGCTGGGTCTGGCGGTCAATATGTATATCGAAGACAATCAGGGATCTCTGCCGCTGCGGCTGCTGACCATGACCAGTTTCGAAGGAGAAACCGTCCGGCAGAGTTATGCCGCAGGCCTGATGGAATACATTCTTCCCGGCAAAATAAAATTCGGAAATGACCCGTACCGGGTGATCCCCCGTTATCCGAAAACGTTTGAATGTCCCACTTTTCCGGAAGAACCGGTTTCGCGGCGCAGTTATTCCTGCTATGTTCAATATGCCTGCGTCAAGGATATTTTTGTCAAATTGAACGCGACCACCCGGCATGGATTGAAGCTGTCCTCGTTCCGGAAACAGAATTTATCCGACACGGTAACCTTGACCGACGCCAAGAAAGAAACGGTTGCCGGAGCGGGACATTTTGAAGTGATCAACAGCACGGCGGCAAATTATCTTCTTCCCGGCGAATATTACACTCCGAGAGTCGCCCACTCCAATAATGTTTCTGTGCTGTTCCTGGGCGGGAATGTGTCAGGAGTGGACTTCCGGAAACTGTCGGGAGATTCAACTTATAAATGGAGTTGTCTGCAATGAAAAAATTGTGTTTCATCTTTTTGGCTGCCGTGTCAGGCTGGCTGGGAGCAGAAGATTTCACTCTGCTCCGGGACGGCAAGGCGCAAGCAGTTTTTGTCCTGCCGGAAAATGCTTCCGGGAATTTGAAACGGCATATCGGCTGGTTCAACGGTGAATTCAAACGGTGTACCGGAACAATCCTGCCGTCTGCTGCGGCGAATGCGCCGGATCAGAACCGGATCATTTTTGAACTTGCCGAAAAGCCGCTGCGGGAAACTGATGCTTTCAGTATAGATTTCCCGGATTTGCGGACCATGCGCATTTCCGGCACGGAACGGTCTGTCCGCTGGGCATTCAATCATATTCTGGAACAGAATATCGGCGTCCGCTGGCTTTTCCCTCCGTTCAGGGGATTTTACGGACCGGAAATCAATCATTATCCGCAGAAAAAAGACCTTGCGCTGAAACGGGTCCGTTTTGAAGACCGTCCGGCTGTAACTCTCGCCCGGACCGGCGACTGGAAGATTGAGGGTTTCACGTCCAACTGGAACGGGACACCGGCACTGTCGCCGGTTCATACGCTGACTATTGACACTTTTCCGGTTTCGAAATATGCCGTGAACGGCAGCTGGCCGGAACAGATCATGCCGTTTCTGAATGGCAGAAAACTTGTTCTTCCCCGGATAAAATCTTCCGACTTGAAAAATATCCGTAAAGCGATACGGCCCTATAAGAGCGGCTGGCAGCCCTGCTGGAGTGAACCGGACACCGTCCGGATCGCGGTTGAAAACATACTGGAAACACTGCAGAAAAATCCGGAAAGACAAATCATCAATCTGGACGTGAATGACAACGCCGGATACTGCGTCTGCGCGGAATGCCTCGCCGCAGTCGGCGGAAAACGGACATCGCAGGGCTATCCGGATTATTCGGGACTTTACTGGAAATGGGCGGACAGCGTTGCACGGGAAGTGGCGCGGAGCTATCCCGATGTCCTGTTCAGCGCAATCGCCTACCGGGAAGTGCTGACGCCTCCGGGGTTCAAACTGCATAAGAACATTGTGCCGCGGCTCTGCATAGAATTAGTTGCGATGAATGAACCTTCGATTCAGGCTTTGCGTATGCCGTTGATCGCCGCGTGGACGGAAAAGGCGGAACAGCTGGATCTTTACGATTACATGCACGGGCTGGATTTCTTCCTCATTCCCCGGATTTATTTCCACACGCATTCCCGGATTCTGAAAGAAATGATCCGCAGTCATAAACTGCGTTCCGCTTATTTTGAAAGCTGCGGAACAGTACCGTTTCAGGGGCCCCAGCAGGAACTCATGCTGAAACTGCTGTGGAATCCGGACCTGGATGCGGATGCTTTTCTCAAAGACTGGTGCGAACATGCGGTCGGGAGGAAATCCGCCCCGTATCTGATGGAATATTACCGGCGATGGGAAGAATACTGGACCGGTACAGATATCCGGAAAACTTCGTGGTATATTTCGGTAAAAAATGTTTACATGCAGCTGGGCGAGCGCAACACGCATACCTATGCACTGCAGAAAGGCGATATGAAAAAGCTGCGGAAACTGATGGAACAGGTCGCGGCAAATACCGAAACTCCGGAACAGAAAAAACGCGCTGAAATTCTGATGCGGCTTTTTGAATTCAGTGAAAATGCATGCATCGCCGCTTTTTCTGAACTGATTCCGCCGAACGGAACATTGCAAACTCCGGAACAGGCACTCGAACTGCTGCGGCAGGTTCCAGCTGCAATCCAGGCAGGACAGAAATGTCTGCAGGACCCGCTGGTTCAAGTTCAGCCGGACAAAGGGACATATCTGATTCAGGCAAGCCTTTCATCTGTCGGCAAGGTGATTCCGTTTCTGGATGATCCGCGCGTCCGGGAAGAATTGTCCAGGCTCGCAGACAATCAATCACTGCCGTTTGCTTTGCAGGCACAAATCAGAATCTGGCTGGGCGCGAAAGTCAAAAATCTGGTGGAAAACGGTTCTCTGGAATCGGAGAAGCCGCTTCCGGAACCGTTCTGGGGACGCAATCACGGCAGACGGGACATGGGACATGCGTCCGACGGCCAGTATTCCTACATCACGGGAAATGGATTTTACAAATACCATGTAAAAATTGATCCGAAGAAGTCCTATCTTTTCCTGTGTGATATATTCATTGCCCAGGGCAGCGGCGAAGGCCGTTTCACTTTGCGCATCGCGCCATCTGCCGGAACCACTCCGCTGCAATGGCTGTCGCTGAAAAACAACATCCTTACCGGCGGAGTCTGGAATACTTACAGCATGTTGATCTGCGGCAATTCCAAAATGGCAAAAGCCGACAATCTGCAGATTCAGCTGTGGTTTCAGAAATTTGAGAAAGACGAACCGGTCTGGTTTGACAATATAAGACTGTACTGTCTTGATGAAATACATTGAAAGAGAAAGGAACAAACATGTCACAGGAAGGTTTCAGACTTCTTCAACGGGAATGCATCAACACCGGGCTTTGCTATGAATGCGGCTTGTGCGCATCAGTATGCCCGACCAAAGCAATAGAATTAAAACTTTATGACTGGGGACGCAACCCGGAACTGACCGGCAATTGTACGGATGGTTCATGCACCCGCTGCTATGATGTCTGCGCGGCTCAGGTTGTGCCTCTGGCAAAAATGGAAAAAACATTTTTCGGACGCAGCCGCGATATGAACACGGTTGAAAAAGTCGGCGGAGTCTGCCGTTTCGTCGGGACCGGCTGCGCAACCGATCCGGAAGTCCGCAAGCTCGGCGTATCCGGCGGGGTGGCAACCGCCATGATGCTCTTCGCATTGGAAAAAGGATATATCGACGGCGCGGTTCTTGCCGGATATGACAATGAAAAACCATGGCTGGCAAAGGCTTATGTCGCAACATCGAAAAAAGATGTGCTGGCATGTTCCGGTTCCAAGTACCAGCCGCATCCACAGCTTCTCGGTATTCGCGAAGCCTATGAAATGGGACTTAAAAAGATTGCGGTTTCCGCAACGCCCTGTCATGCGCAGAGTCTCCGTAAAATGATGATGAATCCGGATCTGGCGGAAATCGGCTCCATCATCAAACTGGTTTCCTGCAATTTCTGTGCGGCGCACTGGGCACTTGCCGGGACAAAATGGCTGCTCAAAAACTGGCTGAACATTGACATTGAGGATGTCCGTGAACTGAATTACCGGACCGGAGCATTTCCCGGAACCATGCGGATTCGCACCAAAGACGGTGTGCTTCATGAAAAGGCTTTTGTCCGCAGCGGCGGAGTGGCTTCGCTGGGACGTTTCACCCCGGAAGAATGCCGCATCTGTCTGGAAAAAGTCGGATACGCCGGCGACGTGGTTTTCGGCGATACCTGGTGTCATCCATCTCTGCCGCCGAATTTCGATCTGTTCCCTCCGACAGAAGAGGACATGCAGAAGGATCCGCGCAAACGCGATGCGGCGGAGAAGGGACTTTCCGCCATTATCGCGCGCAGTGAATTCGGACAGAAACTGCTTCAGGAATGCCGTGACGCCGGTCAGATCAGAATGTGGGAAAACACTCCGGAAGAAACGGAAAAATTCCTTACGGGAGTGGCTTCCGAAAAACCGACCTGGTACGGTCCCTGGATCGAAGCACGCAAGCATCGCGGAATGCCGGTTCGGGAATATATCCTCTGATTGAAGAAAAACACTCCGGACGGCAGACGCCGTCCGGGATATATTGCAGGAGCAGGAAAATGAAACGATACGATGTGGCTGTAGTCGGCTGCGGAGTCGCCGGAGTGGCTGCCGCTGCCGCAGCTGCCCGCATGGGCGCAAAAACTGTAATGATTGAAAAGACCTGCACTCCGGGCGGTTTGGCAACTGCCGGTCTGATCAATATATTTCTGCCGCTGTGCGACGGCAACGGAACACAGGTTACGTTCGGACTGGCGGACGAACTGATCCGTCTTTCCCTGAAATACGGACCGGGGAAAATTCCTCCGGATTGGATGCACAGGAAAAATGCCGCAGAAGAAGAACGGCTCCGCTGCGTGTTTTCGCCGGCAGCCATGATACTTGCTCTTGAAGAACTGCTGATGGATAATCAGGTGGACATCTGGTACGACACGCTGGTTACCGGAGTTGAAAAATCCGGAAAGCAGATTCAATCCGTCACCGTGGAAAATACCGACGGCCGTTCTGTGATTGAAGCCAAATCATTTGTGGATGCCAGCGGCAGTGCGCTGCTTGCCCGTCTTGCCGGAGAAAATGTTACTTACGGCAAAAATGTGTTGTCACTCTGGGCTCTGGAATATGAAGGTTCAAAACAGTATGGACGCGACCGCATGGTTCCGGAAATCAATATGCTTACCCGCGGCAATCCGAACCGGACGTTTACCGGTCCTGATGCCAAAGACATCAGCAGTTATATGATGGAAACCCGTTCGATTCTGCGGAAATTCTATCAGGATGAACAGCAGGCGGGAAGATCCGGCCGTTTTCAACGCTGGCCGCTCATGCTGGCTTCCATGCCGCAATTCCGCAAGATTGCCGCAAGAAAAGGCGATTTTGAATTGTCCGACAATATGAACAACCGGTATTTCGCAGACTCCATCGGGCTGGTTTCGGACTGGCGCAAAAGCGGTCCGGTCTGGGAAATTCCGTTCGGTACCATTACGGCTCCGGCAACGGAGAATCTTTTTGCCGCGGGACGCTGTATTTCCTCTGTCGGCGATGCATGGGAAATCACCCGGTGCATTCCGTGTGCATGTCTGACCGGAGAAGCCGCCGGTTATGCTGCGGCGTTCCGCTGTCAGGACTCCGGAGATCTGACCGAACAGGTTCAGAAACAGATGGTAAAAGGCGGCAATATTCTTCACTGGAGACAGGCATGAAGATCAGCGATCTGGAAACGGCAGATTCCCCCAAAGCCCTTGAGTTTCCGCATTTCCCTGCCCGCTGGCAGGCGGTGGTCTGGCGGAACTGGGGACTCGTCCCCACAGAACGCCTTGCGCAAATTCTGAAAACAACACCGGAAACCTTGCGTGCAGCCGCGGCAGAACTCGGATTGAATCCGGAGGAACCGGTTCAGGAAAAATGGTGTTCGCACAGTTATCTTTCCGTATTGCGCTGCAACTGGCATCTGCTTTCCATTGCGCAGCTGCTGGAACTGCTGAACTGGTCCGGGAATCGCCTGCTTCAGGTGCTGAACGAAGAAGATTTTTTCTGGTCAAAAGTGGGACGGCTGAAACCCGCAACAGGCAATGTCTGTTATTCGGAACTATCCCCGGAACAGAAGCGGCAAACCGCTGAAATACGGGCTGCCATGAAACAGTTCTTCTCCATCAGAAATTCCGGATATCTGGATGCACCGTTTGCTTTCATGAACCGTTTTCAGAAACAAACGCCAACCCGGCAATCTCATCCATATGATTTTGAATTCAATTTCATTCATTCCTTTGCCGCCAGCTGCGGGGATATTTTTCTGAACGCGGATGTTGCGGACCCGGTTCCGGATAATCTGCTTCAGCAATATGCTTCCATGGGAGTTCAGGGCGTCTGGATACATGCTTTGCTCCGTCATTTTTATCCTGTTCCCGGCGCAGAGGAATATTCATCCGGCAGGGAGACCCGTCTGAACAATCTGAAGAAAATTGTGGATCGCTGCGGAAAACATGGATTGGGAGTCTATCTCTATTTCAATGAACCGCGTTTCATGCCGCGTCCGTTTTATGATAAATTTCCGCAGTGGGCTGGCTGGGATCTGCTGGATGGCACATCCAAAACCATCTGCACAAACCGTACGGACGAACCGCTGCAATGGCTGGAAAACGGGATGAAGTTTCTGTTTTCGGAAGTCAAAAATCTTGCCGGACTGTTCTGCATCACCATGTCGGAAAACCCGACGCACTGCAATTACTCGTCCATGCGTGAAAAGTGTCCTTACTGCAAAGACGTACCGCAGGAAAAAATCATTGCGGATATAGTCCGGACGATGGAACGCGGAGTCCACTCTGCAAATCCGGAAGCGCGGTTTATTGCGTTTGACTGGTCATGGCGCCCGAACCGGCAGTCGGAAGACAATGCTGCGTTCAAAGCCGGGGTGATCCGGGAACTGCCGGAATCCGTCGGTGTCGCAAGCGTCAGTGAATGGGGCATGATTACACACATCGGCGGAGTCCGCCAGTATCTGAAGGATTATTCCATTTCGCAGCCGGGGCCGAGCGGGGAATCTCTCCGGACCTGGGAAGCCGCACGGAAACGCGGACTGAAAACGGTTGCGAAAGTTCAGCTGAACAACAGCTGGGAACTTTCGGCGGTTCCCTATATTCCGGTTCCGTATCTGGTGCAGGAACATTTGCGCAATCTGCAGAAGGCGAAAGTTTCCGGTTTGATTCTGAGCTGGACTCTCGGCGGTTATCCCGGCGGAAATCTGCAGCTGCTGAATTCTTCTCCGGAAGAAATTGCCGCATCCATGTTTCATCCGGAATTGGCGGAAAAAGTCTGCCGTGCCTGGAAAATTTTCAGTGAAGCATTCCGGGAGTTTCCGTTCCACAATGGATCTGTGCTGTATCGCTGTCCGGAAAATTACGGACCGATGAATCTGCTTCATCTGCATCCGACAGGTTTTACGGCAACCATGCTCGGCTTTCCCTACGATGATCTGGAATCCTGGCGGGGACCTTATCCGGAAGAAATTCTGGAAGCGCAATTCGAAAAGCTGACAAACGGCTGGAAGGAAGGTCTTGCCGTGTTGAAGGGGGGCGAACAGCCGGAACAACAGGAACTGGCTGATTTCCAGGATGTTGTCCGGATCGCGGAAGCCTGCTATTGTCATTGGCGAAGCACATGGTGCCAGATCCGGTTCATCCGCGCCCGGAATCATGGTTTTCAGAAAGAAATCATGATCGGATGCCTGCATGAAGAAATTGAACTTGCTCTGCATCTTCATGAACTGGTCCGCAGAGATTCCCGGTTCGGTTTTGAAGCAAGCAACCATTATTACTATTCGCTCAATGATTTGCGGGAGAAAGTCATTTCCTGCAGCTTCATATTGAAACAGCTGACATAAAACGGCTTATGGGAACCACCCGTTTCCGGAAAAAATGAAGAAACGGGCGTTTTCAAGCTGCTGCAATTGGCTGCGGAAACCGTTCATGCACCGCGGCAGCAGATTTATTGAAGGATTCTCCGCGTAATGGGCTTTTTTGAATGCTGACACTTGTTTTTGGTGAGAATACATGTAGAGTACTGCAAATAACAGAGGAATCCGTATGCTGACGCAGAGAAATTATTTCGATGATCTTCAGGTTGCATTCGTAGGACATTTCCGGTCGCTTCACAACGGAACGTTCCGGCAGAGAGATATGCTGCGGATTGGACTGATGACCGGGCAGGAAGTAGTGAAAATTACGAGAACAGGTGAAAATATTGTCCAGTGTCCGATTCTCTTCTTCAATTTCGCACATGAAGAATACGTCTGGAAATCCTCCAGTCAGATTGCACGGGAAAGTTATTTTTTCGATATTTCCGGTCCGCGTGCAGACCGCATCCAGGAGACCCTGCGGAATGATTTTCCGCAAGGTTTCATCCGCTGCAATGATCCCGCGCCTTTTCTGCTGATTCTGGACACCATGAAAGAGTCTTTTTATAATTACCGAGCTCAGCGTCCTTACCGGCTGCCGATGTTTGTGGAGCAGTTCCTCACACAGATTTATGTGGATCACACTTCGGCATTGAGTGCCAGCAAATATGAAGCAAGTATCCGGAATACAGCACAGAAAATCTACGAATCGCCCGGAAACAGCTTTGATTTCTTTTTATGCGCGAAATCGCTGGGGATTACCGATACGCATTACCGGCGGCTGTTCAAATCGGTCATCGGGCTGCCGCCAGCTCAATATCAGCAGAAATGCCGTCTGACCTATGCCATGGGTCTGCTGAAAAAATCAAAAGAGCTTCAAATCCAGCAGATTGCGGAAATGTGCGGATTCAACTCGTCATCGGAATTCTCGCGTTTTTTCAAAAAACATACAGGGTTCTCGCCAATATATTACTGTCAGAAATTCGGGGAATGACCGGCGTCCGGGAAAAGCGGAAGCCGTATTTTTTCTGTGCGGCTGTCCGCTCGATTCCGTTTTCGCGGCCGGAATGAAAATCATTCCGGGAAATAAGGCGCAATACGCACAAAATTCATCAGCAGCTTTTCGCCATCCCTGCCGGAATCCCGGAAAATCAGTTCCTGAGTTTCTTTCGATGGAATGAACCGGATATAGCGGTAATTTATCCTGCCGGTTTTCTGGTTGTCACGCCGATCGGTATAATGGAAATCCTTCAGAATTTCAGCACGGGGCAATTCTGCGGAAACGGGAATCACACGCGGATTGACTTTCCCGTCACGGACGTCGTCATAATCCGCAGTCATGAATTCCAGCACATAAGGTTTACCGGGAACCAGTCCTTGCGCAATCTGAGTCAGAGAATTTTCCTGTTTCCCGTGTCCGGTAAAAACGGCAAAATGATCTCCGATGTTTGCAGCGCCCCAGCGGCCTTCGCTCAAGGACCCGAAATTGCGATGCGTGCCGACCTTCACATCACCATGAACACTCCAGCCGTTCAAACCGTCCTCGAAATCGCCGTTTTTCACATGTTTCAGCAGATAGGTGTACCCGTATTTTTCCGACAGCAGCCCGGTATTTCCTTCAAGGACATAATGTCTTATCAATTCACAGCACCAGCGCGCGATTTCTTCATTGGCGTAGTTGAATCCCCAGAATCCGGCAAGTCCGATGCCGTTGAACTGCGGATCCGAGGCTATTGCCCGGAACTGCATATCCAGAAAATATTTGTAGTTCACACCGGGATGAAAATCCAGGGAAAGAACGGGATGCTGATGAAAATTGCCGAAGATGAATCCGAAGGCGCCGTTGGAATGCGGAATGAATTCATTCATCCGGGCGGCGGCTGTTTTCAGGGTATGTTTTATATATTCTCCGGCTTCAGATTCTGCCGGTCTGCTTTTGAAGTATGCTTCATACGCAATATAACCATGCCCGCCGCCGGCATTCATCAATGCGGAAACCGCCTTGTGATGAAAACCGGGAACCGCCGGGCCGTCGGTTCCACCAAACCAGTGCAGCAGATCTTTCTTCTGCGGATTTTTCATCAACGGGAAAGCGTCCGCAGCCACCAGCAGCCCTTCATCGCTGTTCCAGAAAAATTCATCGAATTCCACCCATTGCGACGAACGTTTGAAAACATTGCTGTTTTCTCTCAGCAGTTTCTTACGGAATGCCTTGATATTGTCTGGATTGTACGCATCCCGCGCCGGAGGGCGGATATGGTCTGCGCATTCCATCCCGACGGACGCTGTATAATCCCGCAAGTTTTCCGGAACACCGCGTGTACCGACCGTGTTGAATACCCCGAACACGTATTTTTCATGCCAGGCAAGATCATAATCCGCGATTCCGGGTATTACGCAATCATTTATTCCCGCATATTTATATAAAACAGGAACAGTCCGCACTATCAGTTTTCCGTTAAACGGCTGTTGAAACGCAATGGTATATTCTCCGGAGTCAAGCCGCCGCTGGGTTTCCTTCCGTACATTTTTTCCCGTGAGCAAGGGAGATTTTAAACCGGACAGTTCCGCATTGACCGGCTGTGCCGTTTCAAATCTGAAATACACCCAGCTCCGGCGGGGAACTGTAAAAGAGACGGACTTCACGTTTCTGAAGTCTTTCGACATCAGTTCCACAGTAAAAGAATTGAGTCTTTTTTCCTCTGTCTTCTTTTCCGGAGCGGCGATGGCGTAGATAAACTCTTTCTCCAGGACTTGTTTTCCCTGCTGAAAAACCTGTATCTTTACGGAATGCCTTCCTTCGGATTCCAGAGGAAGCTGGAAAAAGCCATCCCGGAACGCCGGATCCGGAATTTTTCTGCCGTCCACGGCCGCCGAAAGTGTGCAGTCGGCGTTTCCGCGATTCCAGAACAGAGGCAGAGTCCGGGTGCCGGCGGGAATTGCTTCCAGCCGGGCGGTCATCGGCTCCAGAATCAGCATTTTCTGAATCCGGCTCAGACAGTTGGAAGAACCTTCCGAGGCTTTCTCCGTCAGCGGAGTCAGCCGAATATCCGCAATTGCGATCTCACCTTGAAAATCCGGCAGGAAAAGAGCTGCTCCGAATTCGCCTTTTCTGCATGATTCACTCAATACAAATTCCTTGGAAAACTCTTTCCAGTCCGTGTTTTCAGGAAAATGACCGACATTGAATTCATGTCCCCAGCGATAATCATGAATCAGCAGACGCGGCTGGCTGGCACGAAAATTCCGGGTTTGAACTTTGCAGGAAAGCCGGTATTTTTCGCCGGAAACAAGATTAAGCCCGCTTTGCCGGAACAGCACCTTGCCATTTCCCCTGATGGACGAAAACAGCATATACCCCATATTATCCGGACCGCCGTCCGGGAAACAGACTCCGCTGCCGGAATCATGAACCCAGTAATAAGGAACTTCACTGGTTCCGCAATCTAATTTCCCGTTCGCGATCAGATTTTTCTCCTGCGCGGAAATAAAGCATCCGATCAGTGCCAGAAGCCCGGTGATAACCTGTTTCATCTGTCAGAAATCCTCAATTGTTTTCACGGAATTTCCGCAAACTGAATATTGCGGATGAAAATCTGATCGCCCAGAGCGGGATCGAGTGTATTGTTCAGTGAAAACACAAAAAGCACCGCATTGGCCTGATCGCCGGATGCCAGTTCATAGGAACATGATTTCCAGTTTTCGTTCGGAAAACCGATTCGCTTGGTTGCGTCTTTTCCCAGCGGCACTCTGCCTGCCCAGAACGATTTTGAAGATTTCAGACCGTATGAATAGAACATGATTCCTTTTAATTGTCCTTTTTTGCGCAAATCGAAGGAAATACGGTATCTGGTATTCGGCTTCACGGGAAATCCAAGTGTTTTATCCGCCTGGACTTTGTCATAAACAAAAAGCGCGAAATAGGCATTGCGGGACATGTTTTTCGCAGGATTGTTATAGAATTGCAGTAACTTGACAGAACAGACTCCCCTGCCGTCTTCTTGCGAAAAATCCATTTTCGCGCAATTCGGATACGAATCCATCTGCATTCGGAGTTTATCCTTCTGCGGATTTCCTGACGGGTAGGCGTCTCCGGCACAAAGAACCAGACTTCCGGCAAATAAAACAGCACTCAACAATGCTTTCATGATTTCTGAACCTTTCTGAACATTTTTACTGTTCCTGAGTTTTATTTTTTATGACGTCAATGTAAAAATATCACATCCGGAAGCCAATTATCTGGTATAAAGACTGACCGGAGAATTGTCATACCAGACCGCCAGATCTTTGGAAGCGGTTACGCACGGAATGGAGTTTTCACACACCACGTTCCCCGCAAACCGGATTTGTGTTCCGCCCCCGGAATGCGCACGGTGCGACCCCAGTGAAAAACTCTTGGCATCATAAAACATCCAGGCGCGGCCATTGGCATAAAAATCACGCCAGGATTCCGCATAAAGTGTCGTCTGGGATGCGTTCCTGCGCACAGCCGACATCCGGGAGATGAATTTTCCGCCGGTATATCCTTTTTTGATTGTAAAATAGCCGTTGGCTCCATAACTGGCATAGTGGAAACCATACAAGTTGGTGTAGGCTCCCTTATATGGCATACCGGTACCGGTGTTGTCCGTTTCATCGGACGGACAGTGAAGCAGACTTGAAAATTTTTTCCCTTCATCCCACTTGGACGCCCCCATGGTCTGCGCAAAAAATTCCGTGTAATAACCGGGCCAGACACTTTTATCGACATTCTGCGTCGGCAGCACATAATCGGAATTATCCATGGAATACTGCATCCAGACCTGATAAATCTGGCGTCCGTTACCCAGACACATGACCGCTTTGGCCTTATTACGTGCCGAATTCAATGCGGGAAGAAGCATCCCCGCAAGAATGGCAATGACCGCAATCACGATGAGGAGTTCTATCAATGTAAAAATACAAAACGGTTTGACTGAAATCTGAATTTCAATTCATTCATTTCAATTTTCATTTTCTTCTCCGAGGCTGTTATTCTTATCTCAACCGGACAGTGTACCTTTCTTCCCTATAATTATATCTCATATGCAATAAAAAAACAATATGAAAAAACGAACAATTCATGACAAAAAAAAACATCTGTAATCAATAGTGCGTCACCCTGCGCTTCAGTTCAGTCTGCTGCGCAAAAGCATCGGCAGCATGAACCGCTGTAACCGGGTCCTGCTGACTTACGACTGTTTCCGGTACTCGCCCGGCGTCCGCCCGCGGTATTTGCGGTAAAGACGCGAGAAATAATAGGGGTCGGAAAAACCGGAACGGTCCGCCGCTTCCTTGATCGACAGTTCCGGATGCCCCTTCAGCAGCTGTTCCGCGTGGGTCAGACGTTTTTCAATCAGAATTTTTTTGAAGGTGGTTCCGGCGTTTTCATGCAGAAAATGCGACAGCGTTGAAACGCTTCGTCCCAAATGCCGCGCAGCGTCCGTCAGCGTAACATCGCGCGTCAGATTGTCTTCAATATAACGGATCGTCGCCCGGTACAGAAAATCGCCGCCGCGGGTTACCAGTTCGCTCCGCACAATATAGTCCACCAGCAGTTTCATCAGACCGGTCAGATTGTCCATGCCTTCGGCGGAAAGATACGGGAGTTTCCGGAATTCCTTCCGCAGCTCGCGCTGTCCGCGGACCGGAAAACTCTGCAGCAGTTCTTCCGAAATCCGGTCCGAACTGCGGAACTGTCCGAACATGACAAATCCCAGCAGTTCGCCGCCGGGCATCACGGGCATGATCGCCTCCCACAGACCCGCATGGCACAGATACGTCTGGCATTTTCCCGTACGGCGGGCGCATTGCTGTTTTTCCCGGTCCAGACTGGAACAGGATTCCACGGAAAAACGTTTCTGCATCAGCTGGCAGAAACGGCAGTTGCCTTCGCCGCGCCCCTGCCGCAGCACTTCGCCGTGCGGACCGAAAAACACCACGTGAACCCGCATGACCGATGCGAAATTATCCAGCAGACGCTGCACTTCATTATGCAGGATCAATTCCAGCGAAAGATTGCTTTCCATGCACTGTCAACTCCTATAAAAAATTGCATTTTTGCAAAAAAATCCATTCTTTTGCAAGATAATCTATTTGCGGAAAAACAATTTGCAAGTATAATATGAAAGAAAATGCAGTCAAACTCTCAACATGGAGGAAAGAATCATGAAAAAAATTGGAATCGGTCTGATCGGCCTGGGCTTCATGGGAAGCACTCACTTCAGAATTTACGAAGCAATGGAAAATGCACGGATCGCCGCACTGGCGGACGTGGATCCGGTCAAACGCAGAGGCGATGTCTCCAAAGTCGTTGGCAACATCGGCAGCGCGGACAACGCCAAGCCGCTGAATCTGGAAGGCGTGAATGTGTATGAATCCGGTTTCGATCTCATCAACGATCCGAGCGTGGATATCGTCGACATCTGCTGCCCGACTCCGTTCCATGCGGATTACATTGTGGCGGCTCTCAAAGCCGGCAAGCATGTCTTCGCGGAAAAACCCTTTGCCCGCAATCTGGAACAGTCTGAAAAAATCGCCGAAGCCGCCAAAAACGCCAAGACTTACCTGAACTTCGGCATGTGCGTCCGCGCATGGCCTGAATACCGCTATACCTACGAACAGTACAAGACCGGTGCATTCGGCAAAATGCGTTCCGCCACGTTCCGCCGTCTCTCTCCGAGTATCGCCGGGGATGCGTGGGACAACTGGTTCATGGATGGCAAACGTTCCGGCGGCGCCCTGCTGGATATGCACCTGCATGACACCGACGAAGTCTGCTACTTCTTCGGCCGTCCGAAAGCCGTTACCTCCGTCGGAGCCAACAGCATCATCAGCAACGGCGGCACCGACCATGTCATCACCTTCTATCATTACGATGACGGCACTCTGGTCGAAGCCGAAGGCTCCTGGGCAGCCACTCGCGGCACTCCGTTCGAAATGACCTTCCAGATCATCTGCGAAAAAGCAACAATCCGTCTGATGAGCGAAGGTTTCAAAATCTACTGGAACGACGGTCGCGTGGAAAGCCCGAAAGTCGAAGCCACCACCGGCTGGCACAAGGAACTCGCCTATTTCGTCGACTGCGTCCAGAACGGCGTTACCCCCGACAAATACCAGACGTTCGACAGCGTTCTGGATTCCTTCAAAGTCATCATGGCGGAACAGGATTCCGTTGACGCCAACGGCAAACGCATCGAAATCAAATACTGAGGAGTTTCAATATGTATAAAGCTCTGAATTACTGGGTGTTCGGCGGTTTCGACGGACAGAAGACCCCGTATGAGTTCATCGACTGGGCGGCGGAAAAGAAGCTCGACGGCGTGGAACTCACCATCGGCGACTGTCTGAAGAACGACATCACCGAAGATGAATGCAGAAAAATTGCGGCATATGCCAAATCCAAAAATATTGGTCTGCGTTCCCTCGCCACCGGGTCCGGATGGAACTGCGCACTCACTTCCGATGATCCGGCGGAACGCGCAAATGCCGTGGAAAACGTCAGGAAATATCTTCAGATCGCGGCATGGATCGGCGCGGAAGCCGTGCTGGTCGTTCCCGGCGCAACCCGCGTGGCATGGGATCCATCCCGTCCGGTTGTCAGCTACAGAAATGCCTGGGAAAACGCCACCGCGGCAATCCGGGAAATCGTGCCCGTCGCCGAAAAACTCAAAGTCTGCCTCGCCGTGGAAAACGTATGGAACCGTTTCCTGATTTCCCCGATGGAATGGAAATTCTTCCTGGATCAGTTCAAATCAGAATATGTCGGCATTTACTTTGACTCCGGCAACGCCTGCCTGACCGGCCGTCCACAGGATTTCCCCGAAATCCTCGGCAGCTACATCAAGGCGGTTCACCTCAAAAACTTTGAGGAAACGGACTGCGCCGGCGGTCTGCACGGCTTCGGCGATGACCTGCTCAAAGGCGTGGTCGATTTCAAAGCGCTGTTTGCGGCTCTCGACAAAATCGGTTACAAAGGACCGTTCACCGTGGAAATGATTCCGTTCTCGCGGCTTCCGGATCTGGTATTGCCGGATCAGGCACTCGCGGACAAAATGGCGGCACAGGTCGCCCAGCTGTAATACGCTGCATTCCCGAAACGAAAAAGACACCGGCGGCAAAATCGGTGTCTTTTTTTATGGTCGGAAAATGGACGGGATATAATATTATTTGCTCTGCTGAAGTGCCTGATAATATTTCAGGCGGAGCTGGGCGGCGGATTCCTGACGGGTGCCTTTGCGAAGTGTCAACGCTTCCTGCTGCAGACGCACCGCTTCGGCAAAATCACCCTGCTGCGCCTTCACCCGCGCAAGTGTTTCACTGGCAATGGCAAATAAAACACTTTTACGCAATGCCGGAGCTGCGGCGGCACCGTCGTAGGCACGCTGCGCCAGAGACAAGGCAAGCTGCGGCATCAGCAGTCCGAACGGCGCGTTTTCAATGATATAGGCAACCGGATTCACCAGACGGGATTCCGGTTTGGCAAAATCTTTACTGAACTGCTCCACTGCCCGGACAAATCTATCGCCGTCGCCGGCTTGAAGCAGCAGATCCAGTTCCATGATCCGCAGCTGAAGATCCTGCGGATTGCCGGCGCAGACCTTGCGGACAAATTCCGTGGCTTCCGCATTTTTTCCGGATGAATGAAGTGCCATGATTTTGGCTTGAATCGCAATCCGGTCAGACGGTGAAATCTTCAGAATTTTATCGGCGGAAGATGAAACCACATGCGGCAATCCGGACTGAATCGCCATCTGGAGTTCCCGCCGCAGAGATTCCACTCTGCGCTGGTCGGACAGCGAAAATTTCCCCGCCCGGATCATTCCGATCACGCTTTCCAGCTCCGTCGGATAACCGGTCCAGACCACTTTTCCGCTTTGAGCCAGCACGGCATACGGAAACAGCGATTCATTTTCCGCCAGCAGATTGCGGGTTTTCAGTCCGTCATCCGCAGCCATGCCGATGGAATACGGTCCGTTCGCCTTGACAAATGAATCTGTCGCAGAAGATTATACAGCAAAATTAAACCTTTCGACATCGAGAAGCTGCTACAC
>OQVL01000217.1_pt1 | contig 26764 bp, 19 predicted proteins | sample 1691501 | NCBI WGS metagenome assembly OQVL01 (sample SAMN03418253, study PRJEB22391) | human gut metagenome | biome: human-gut; feature: organic feature; material: feces | host: Homo sapiens | place: Tanzania | collected 2013-01 | reverse complement strand
CCCCGAGGGGAGGGATTTAGGGTGAGGGTAACGTGCACGCAAAAAGTGCGTGGGGCTTACAGCCTTCGAACGAGTGATAACCCTCAAATAAGCGCTTGCGCTCAGCAAGTTTGACAACTTGCGAAACTTGAGTAATAAAAATGCCGATGATTCAAATGAGAATCATCGGCATTTTTATTACCTATCCGATATTTACATAATCCCGCACATCCTGAGCCGAAACCGGATTAGAACCGAGAATCAGCAGACGCTCCACCACATTACGGAGCTCACGGATATTGCCAGTCCAACTCTTCTCCTGGAGAAGCTTCATCGCCTCCGGAGACACCGCTTTCTTAGGCATGCCGGACTCAGTGCAGACCTGATCTATGAAATAATCCACAAGAATAGGAATATCATCCTTACGCTCATCCAAAGAAGGAACATGAAGCACGATGACACTCAACCTATGATATAAGTCCTCACGGAAATTACCCTTCTCGATTTCAGCCTTCAAATCCTTGTTCGTCGCAGCTATCACCCTGACATCCACCTCGATATCCTTGTCACTGCCCACACGGGAAAGCTTCTTCTCCTGCAAAACCCTCAACACCTTGGCCTGGGCAGCAAGACTCATGTCACCGATCTCATCCAAGAACAATGTACCACCGTCAGCCTGCTCGAACTTACCCTTATGCTGCTTCACCGCAGACGTAAACGCACCCTTCTCATGTCCGAAAAGCTCACTCTCGATAAGCTCGGAAGGAATAGCCGCACAGTTCACATCCACATAAGGCATATTGCTGCGCAGACTCTGCTGATGAAGACTCCTAGCCACCAACTCCTTACCGGAACCGTTAGGACCCGTGATAAGAACCCTGGTATTCGTCGGAGCCACCTTCTCTATCATATCCCGAAGATGCTGCATAGGAGCCGAATCCCCTATCATCTGCTGACCATAGACACGCTTCTTGAGATTCGTATTCTCAGTAATAATCTGAGTACGCTCAGTCGCATTCTTGATAGTGATAAGTATCCTATTCAAATCCAGAGGCTTCTGAATAAAATCGAAAGCACCCTTCTTAATACACTCTACAGCCGTATCGATATCACCATGACCTGAAATCATGACGATAGCAGCATCCACCCCATCAGCCCTCAACTTCTCCAGAACCTCAGTTCCCTCCATATTAGGCATCTTGATATCACAGAAAATGACATCATATCTTTCCTTCTCCGCCATACCGACGGCAGTCGCACCATCCTCAGCGATATCCACATCGTAACCCTCGTCACCGAGAATCTCCTTCAGCGAATTCCTGATAGCACGCTCATCATCTACAACTAATATCTTCATATTTCGAACCCGGTCCATCCGGGCATCTAACAACAATCAATTCAAATCAATGCACTATCCCTGCTGCCTTGCCGCCATAAGCTCCGCATGCTCACGACGCGCCTTCTCCACCGCAGGAGACCTCTTCAGCACAAATCCGGAGCTCAAATACTTCGTCCTGACATCCTCATCTTCAGCGAGTTTCGCCGGAGCTCCCGCCTGAAGAATCGTGCCCTCATAAAGAAGATAGGCTCTGTCAATGATGGCCATCGTCTCGCCCACGTTATGGTCAGTAATGATCACCCCGATATTCTTATACTTAAGTTTGGCGATAATATACTGGATATCCTCGACCGCGATAGGGTCCACACCTGCGAAAGGTTCATCCAGCAAAATGAACTTAGGGTCGATAGAAAGCGCACGCGCGATCTCACAACGGCGCCTCTCACCTCCCGACAACTGGATACCCAGACTCTTCCTGACCTTGGAAAGATTAAACTCATCGATAAGCGACTCCAGCCTCTCATTCCTCTCAGCCTTCGACATATTGGACATCTCCATGACAGACATGATATTATCCTCGACAGACATCTTGCGGAACACAGAAGCCTCCTGCGGAAGATACCCCACTCCCCTCAACGCCCTCTTATACATCGGAAGATCCGTTATATCCTCATCATCCAAAAATATACGACCGCCATTAGGCACAATCTGTCCGGTTATCATATAAAAGCTCGTAGTCTTTCCGGCACCGTTAGGCCCGAGAAAACCCACAATCTCACCCTGCTCCACCTCCATGGACACGCCCTTCACGACAGTCCTCACACCATACTTCTTAACAAGATTTTCGCAACGAAGTTTCATCTTCAACTTATTAGAATTCAATTATTTCACATCCAAATCGAAATCCTTCACCAATTTCTGGACTTCCTCATTTTCAGCCATCACCACCTTAGCCTTATCCTCAGGCATATAAATCTTCTTCTCCACATTTTCCTCAGGAACCACCTGCACCATAAGACGGATTCTGGAAGTCTTCAGCGCCTTCTGCAACTTCCATTCCAATTCCTTCAGCAGCACCTCTTCCATCCATTTCTGCTGCGCCACATTCAGCACGAAGAAATCCACCTGCTTATAGCCGTCCTTCGGCAGAATCTCCACCTTCGCGGTCGCCAATGTCGTCGAAAGCCGCGGCCTCGACGCATACTCCTTCGGGAATTCGCGCCAATGCATAAGTATCTCAGTATCATCCGGTATCCTGTCGCCCAAAGCCTCCGCTCCACCCGTTGCCGGACCAGATTTTTCAGCTTCGCTGATAGCGTCTAAGGACAATGCCGAAGCGACTTTGGATGTTCTTTTCCGTCTTGCCGGCTGAACCTCAGACGTTTCCACGCTACCGGATGGTGTAACGCCTTGCGACGCCTGAGAAGCTCCAGCGACAAGAGAAACTTGTCCCTCAGCAGATGACGGAACAGAAGTCTGTCCGGCAGGAGCCGACTGCACAGGTGCTGCATCATTCCGGACAGCAGAGCCAGACTGGACTTGCGCATTAGACGAGACGCCTGAATCCGCAGAACGTTCTGGCACGCCCGAAGATGCGGACGCTGCCGATGGGGCAGCCTCTTTAGCCATCGGACGAGCCGGAGCAGTTGCCACACTTGACTGAGCCGGCGAAGCAGCCCGCGGCGCCGCAGCGACAGGCCTCAACGACACAGGACCACCAGTAAGGAAACACAACTTCATGAGCGCGAACTCTATATGAAGACGCGGATTAATACTCTCCTTATACCCTGATTCACACTGTGTTGTAATCGACAGCGCATCATATAAAAACTGGAGCGGGCACCTGTCTGCCTGTTCCTTATATTTCACCTTCAAAGAATCCGGAAGTTCCAGCAACGCATCCAGAGAACCGCTCTTCGCCACCATGAGATTCCTGAAATGAGAACTCATGGAAGCCACAAAATACAAAGCATTGAACCCCTTGGAAAGAATCTCATCGAACTTCAGAAGCGCTGAAGCATAATCGTTTGCAAGCATACTCTCCGTAAGCGAGAAACAATGCTCATAATCCAGCACATTCAAGTTCCTGATAACATCTTCATACTTCACCTCAGACCCGCAAAACGCCACAGTCTGGTCGAAAATCGTAAGCGCGTCACGCATGGCGCCGTCAGCCTTTCGCGCGATAATATGAAGAGACTCGTCATCGATCGTAATCCCCTCTTTCTGAGCAATATCCCTGAGATTCTTCACGATATCAGGAATACCGATACGGTTAAAATCGTATGTCTGGCAACGCGACAGAATAGTCGGAAGAATCTTATGTTTCTCTGTAGTCGCCAATATGAAAATGGCATGAGCAGGCGGCTCCTCAAGCGTCTTCAAAAACGCATTGAAAGCAGACTGGGTAAGCATGTGTACCTCATCGATGATATACACACTATACTTGCCGACCTGTGGCGGAATCTGCACCTGATCCATGAGAGCCTTTATGTCATCCACGCCGTTATTGGACGCGGCATCCAGCTCATGAATACAATACGACCTTCCTTCCTGGAAAGAAATACATGACTCGCACTGTCCGCACGGCTCCATCTCCGGAGTCGGATTCGAACAGTTTATCGTCTTCGCGAAAATACGCGCAGCACTCGTCTTTCCCACACCTCGGGGGCCGCAGAAAAGATATGCGTGGGCCAATTTGCCGCGTATGATCGAATTCTTAAGGGTCTTGACAATGTTGTCCTGACCGATAAGGTCCTCGAAGGAATCCGGGCGATACTTCCTCGCCGAAACTATGTATGGCGTATTTTCAGTCATGATTCACAATTTCATTCATACAAATGTACACATAAATTTTGTAACTTTGTTTCTTGACAACTGACAAACTATACAAACGATGAAAACGAATAGATTATTGGCGATACTGGCAGCATTGACCATTACCACAAGCGCCTTCGCCCAGGCACAGATAACGACAAAAAAAGAGAAAGTAAGCGACTTTACCCTGAAAACCATGAAAGTGGTGCTTTCAGGGAATGAATTTATAGACCAGGCAGTAAGGGAATCCATGAACAACACATGGAGCCTCTCCCCTTTCGAGTTCTGCACACACGAAGAATTCGACAACCTGAAAACCAGCGAAGACTACTACTTCATGGTTCCCGTAAAGGCGAAATACAAGAGAGAATCAGCCCCGGGAGTCATGATGCTCTGCGTAGTGAAAGGCAAGCCGGAAGCCAAAGACGTGAACAATATGGTAGATATCGTGAGCATGCCTATATGCGCGGCTGACATTCCTTCAGGACGTGAAAACGCCATGCTCCCAGGACTCATGCACATAATCCAGGGCTACATCTACAAATCCATGCAAAGCGGATTCAAGAGCCTAAGCTCCTATACCAGACCTCTTTACAGCGCTTCCAAACGCAGGACAATCATCTGCGAGGACGATTTGTGCGAAGCCATCTCAGAAAAGACAAAAGCAAAGGCATTGAAAAAAGGCATTGAAATAACCGATGATGCGACAGCCGACAGCCTCTTCCTCGACGGTGGGGCGAGGACTCTCGTCAGCTACGTGGTCGCTCCGACAGATCCGGAAAACGGCTCTTATTGCTGGAAAATCCTGATAGACGCGAAGACTCACGAACTATATTATTTCAAGAAACAGAAGATCACCAAACCTGAACTTTCAGGATTCCAGAAAAGTGATCTCGCCAAGATAAGCAAATAAGGTAATGATTTCAGGAACAGCAGATTGCGGAATCAGATACGCTGTAAGAAAAAGCGGCTCGGCAGTGGGATACTGCGCATTGAGCATATCCTGCGGCACCAGATCAGAGCAGGGTTTCCACAGCGGGATCGCACATTTCACAGAACATACTTTGTTTAAGGGGACGGAGCACAAAAGCGCCTCGGTAATAAGCAGTTATCTCGACAGACTCGGCGGCGAACTGAACGCCTACACGACTAAGGAAGAGATAGTTCTGCATGCGACAGTGCTGAAGGAGGACCTGAACAAGGCGTGCTCCCTGCTGATGGAAATCGCCACGTCCGCCACATTTCCGGCAAACGAAGTGGACACCGAACGTGGAGTAGTCATCGATGAAATAAAATCCTACAAGGACAGCCCGGCAGACGACGTCTACGACAGATTCGAAGAAATGTTGTTCAAGGGACACCCGCTGTCCATGCCCATTCTCGGCACTGCGAAATCAGTCCGCGAAATAACTTCCGAAGAACTCCGGCGCTTCGTAAAAGAAAAGTTCGTTCCGGAATCCATGGCCTTCACGATAGTGGCTGACATCGACGAAAAAAGAATGGAAGCAGCTGTCATGAAGCTGTGCAGCAAATACTTCGGCGACCGCAAACCGGAAAGCGCACCAGCCGAAAGACCCGCGCCCATAGTTCTCGCAAATGTGTTCAACGAGACCATTACCCGCAAGAATCATGAGGCCAATGCCGTTGTAGGTGGATTCGCACCGTCGCTTTACGAGGAGAAGGACAGAATCGCTACTGTCCTGATGAGCAACATCTTGGGCGGCCCTGCCATGAACTCCGTGCTTAACAAAGTGCTGCGCGAAAAATACGGATGGGTTTACGGCGTAGAAAGCTCATACACACAGTATTCCGACACTGGAATCCTTACGATTTCTCTCGGCTGCGAACGCGAAAACACAGAGAAATGCCTCATGGCTGTAAACAAAGAAATATTAAGGCTCCAGACATTGGAACTGACGGAACGCAAGCTGCATGCAGCAAAAAAACAGCTGCTCGGCCAGATCGCCATAAGCTCCGATAATGGTGAGGCTCAATGCCTTAGCATGGGGAAAAGTCTTCTTGCCTACGGACAGGTTTCTTCATCGGCTGAGACCAGACGGCAAATCGAAGAAGTCACAGCTTCACAGATTCGTGACATGGCCTGCAGGATATTCGCGCCCGGAAAGACGAGCTGCCTGATTTTGTTATAATATTTAATACCCGACTTATGGAAAGTGCGTTGGACAAATACCTGGAAGAACATTGCTCCGAAAGGAACAGTGCCCTGTCCTGGTTGGAAAGACAGACAAATATCCGCACAAATTACCCGAGGATGCTTACAGGACGTGTCCAGGGCGAATTTCTATATATGATTACCAGGATGATGTCGCCGAAAAACGTGTTGGAAATCGGCACATTCACCGGATACTCAGCGATTTGCATGGCATTAGGCCTCCCGGAAGACGGCCATATAGACACGCTGGAAATAAACGACGAACTGGAAGATCTGATAGAAGAAGGATTCAGCAGAGCAGGTGTCTCCGACAAAATATCATTGCATATAGGCGATGCCATGGAGTTCCTGGCCGCACAGCAAGGAAAAAAGCAATACGACCTCACATTCATTGACGCGAACAAGAGGGAATACCCTGATTACTACGAACATGTACTAGCATTGACCCGAACCGGCGGATTCATCCTGGCCGACGACGTCCTCTGGGACGGCAAGGTTTATGCCGAGCACGTGCCTTCGGACAAGCAGACTGCGGGAATCGTCAGGTTCAATGATTTGGCGGCGCAGGACCCTCGCGTGGAGACCGTCATCCTGCCGGTCAGACATGGATTGAGCATAATCAGGAAGAAATAATGGGCAGCGTAGTTATAATTTGTAACGGTGAGTTTCCGAAGAAGGAATATCCGCTGTACCTTCTAAAAACAGCAGACCATATAATCTGCTGTGATAATGCTTTACGCACTTTCATGAACCATTCCGAAAAGATTTTCGGAACACGGAGGCGCCCTGACGTGGTGATAGGTGACATGGACTCGCTTCCGAAGCGTCTGCAGAAGGAAAACGAGGATATAATTATCCGCGTAGAGGAGCAGGATACGAACGATATGAGCAAGGCATTTCATTATGTCATAAGCCATTACGACGATATCGACGTTATCCATTTTCTCGCAGCGACTGGCAAAAGAGAGGACCATACGATAGGAAACCTGTCCCTGCTCATGGAATATGCAAAAGAGCTGAAAGGGAAAAACGGTCCGGAGATAGACATCGTTTCGGACTGGAGCACCGCTTTCGCCGTCACGGACACATGTTCGTTCCAGGTCGGAGAAGGGCGCGCGATTTCCATCTTCAGCCCTGACAACACATTGAAAATCAAATCAGACGGACTTAAATGGCAGACAGAGGGCGTAACTTTCGACAACTGGTGGAAAGCGACACTTAACAAAGCAGACAAAGATGAGGTTCACCTGGAATTCAGCCACCCGTCGATCGCTCTGATTATATTAAATTGATGACGTATATGTTGAAAAAAATCCGCATCATCACAGCAAGTATCGTGTTCATATTGTGCACGTTACTATTCGTGGATTTCTCAGGCCTGTCCACCCGCCTGTTCGGTTGGCTGGCAAAAATCCAATTCCTTCCGGCAGTCCTGGCGGTCAACGTGGCTGTCGTGGTAGTCTTAATCCTGATTACCATCCTTTTCGGACGTATTTACTGCTCGGTTATCTGCCCGATGGGAATATTCCAAGACATTGTCTCTCATAGTTTTAAAGGCTGGAGAAAACGTCATAAGAAGACTTTCAGCTGGTCGCCGGAGAAGAAAATTCTCAGATATGGTGTCCTGGCCGTGTTCATCATACTTCTGGTAGCAGGATTCACCGCCATTGCCGACCTGGTGGCTCCGTACAGTTCTTTCGGACGCATCGCACAGAACCTCTTCGCCCTGATTTGGGCCTGGGGAAATAATCTCTGCGCATGGATAGCCGAGAAGGCCGACGGATATGGATTCGCTCATAAAGAAGTGTGGATCAGGAGCATACCGACATATATAATCGCCTCTGTCACATTCATAATCATCTTCATTCTGGCAGCCCGCAACGGCAGGACGTATTGCAACACCATCTGCCCGGTCGGCACGATTCTGAGTTTCTTCTCACGTTTCGCGATTTTCCGCCCGATGATCGACACCGGAAAATGTAAGAGCTGCCACGCCTGCGAAAGAAACTGCAAAGCCGCGTGCATCGACATTGACCATAAAAAAATCGACTACAGCCGGTGCGTGGACTGCTTCGACTGCATCGGCAGCTGCAAACTCGGCGGCATGAAATACAAGCCGTTCTGGAAGGCTGTCGCGACCCCCAAAAAGGATGCTCCGCAGGTTAAGGCCAATGCCAATGATGCCGGGAGACGTGCATTTTTGGGAACATCGGCATTGACCCTTACAGCATTGACCTTAAAGGCTCAGGAGAAGAAGGTGGACGGCGGTCTTGCGGCGGTGGAGGGGAAGAAAATTCCTCAGCGGACGGTGCCTGTGGTGCCTTTCGGGGCGCTGAGTGTCAAGGACTTCTATCAGCATTGCACCGCATGTCAGCTTTGCGTTTCGCAGTGCCCGAACGAGGTGCTCAGGCCTTCGACTTCACTGGAACATCTGATGCAGCCGGAGATGTCTTACGAGCGCGGATGGTGCCGTATCGAGTGCAACAAATGCGCGGAGGTCTGCCCTTCAGGCCCGATCAGAAAGTATAACGTGGAGGAGAAAACCACCATGCATATCGGAACGGCTCACGTGGACTTGGATTTGTGCGTGGTAAACCGCGACGGCGTATCATGCGGAAACTGCGCAAGGCATTGTCCTGCAGGCGCTATCATTATGGTGAAAAAAGACCGCTCGGATAAGCATTCTCTGCGTATCCCGACAGTGGACGAGAGCAGATGTATAGGCTGCGGGGCTTGCGAATATCTCTGTCCGTCAAGGCCTTACAGCGCGATTCATGTAAACGGACTTATGGTGCATAGAAAAGACTAAGTTATGGACAGAAGAGATTTTCTGAAGACTGCCGGAGCCGGTGTGGCTGCAGTCGGAGCGTTTTCGGTTACGGGATGTGTTTCTGGAAACAATAAAGGTCAGGAGGAGGCCGGAGAGGGAAAAATGGAGACTCGCCCGGCGCCAAAGAATGGTGGCCAGGTCTCGCTGTTGGGCTATGGCTGCATGCGTTGGCCGATGAAGAAAGACAAGGATGGAAAGGACCAGATAGATCAGGATGCTGTCAATGAGATGGTGGATTACGCCTATAAGCATGGTGTGAATTATTACGACACGTCGCCGGCTTATCTGCAAGGTCAGTCCGAGGCTGCCGCGGGCATCGCTTTAAGCCGCTATCCACGTGATTCTTACTACATTGCGACGAAACTGTCGAACTTCAACAACTCTTCGCGCGAGGCTGGTCTAAAGATGTATTACGACTCCATGGAGGCGCTGAAGACGGATTATTTCGACTACTATCTGCTCCATGCCATCGGCTTTTCTTACGAGGTTTTCGAGGAAAGATATATAAAGAACGGACTGCTGGATTTCCTCATGGCTGAGCGCGAGGCCGGACGTATCCGCAATCTGGGTTTCTCGTTCCACGGAAAGAAGGAAGTGTTCGACATCTTCATGAATCTGCATGAGAAATATCATTGGGATTTCGTGCAGATCGAGATGAATTATGTGGACTGGAAACATGCGAAAGCACCTGACAATATCAATGCGGATTATCTCTACGCTGAGCTGATGAAGAGGAATATCCCCGCGACTATAATGGAGCCTCTTCTCGGAGGCCGTCTTGCGAAGTTGCCGGTGGCCATAGCATCCAAACTGAAGGAAAGGGAGCCTGAGAAGTCTATCGCTTCATGGGCATTCCGTTTCTGCGGCTCGTACCCGGGCATTCTCACTGTGCTGAGCGGTATGTCGTCGATGGATCCGCTGATAGAGAACGTGGAGACTTTCAGTCATTTCAAGCCGCTTACTGAAGAGGAGATTTCTTTCCTCCAGGAGATGGCGGACCTGATGGAGGACTACCCTACCATTCCTTGTACGACCTGTACTTATTGTATGCCATGCCCTTACGGTATCGACATCCCGACAATTTTCCGCCATTACAATGATGCCGTGAATGCGGGGGATATCGCCCAGAGTCACGAGCAGAAGGATTTCCAGCGCCTGAAGCGCAGATATCTCGTAAGCTACGACCGCGCTGTCGCGACTGTCCGCCAGGCCGACCATTGTATAGGCTGTGGTCAATGCAAACCTCACTGTCCGCAGAGTATCGATATTCCACGTATGCTTCACCGCATAGATGCTTATATCGAGAAGTTGCGTAGGGAGACGCTCTAAAAATAAAACGCGGTGCAGAGTTTCAGGCCCTGCACCGCGTTTCAATTTACGACGGGCGTCGATGTTCTGACGCCTGATTGTTTACTTAGAAACTATAACCCAAACCGACGGTAAGTGTATTATTAAGAACGTCATTACCAAGGAGATAGGCAGCATTGACACTAACCCCGAAGAACTTCACTCCGGCACCGACGGTGGCGAAAGAAGGGAGGAATGCGTCCTTGGCGCCATAGTGGTAGCCGGCCCTCACGAAGACCATATCGCGGAAGTCATATTGAACTCCGGCGGCAGCGGTGAAACTTCCACTGAAGTAGTAGTTCAGGTCCACCATGGCCTCGATGCCGTTCTTTCCGAACTCTCCGCGCCAGTCACCTGCAGCGAGAATAGAAGACGGAACTGAGAATTTTTCTCCTGAAGCGGATTTCATGGACGAGCCTACATTCGTAACACCGAGCGCGGCTCTGAAGTCTCCGAAGACAGCCTGTGCCTGAACGTCTGCGCCAAAGCCCGTAAACTTGTCATCATCAGACAATTCGCTGCTGAAAAACTTCGCATTCACACCAGCTGAGAGCCAGTCTGTAATGGCGTAGGACAATGCTGCTCCGGCCTGGATATCGCTCGGGGTAAATGTCCCGGCAGGAAGTCCGGTGTTGGAGACCAGATCGTATTTTTCACCGCCGTTTCTCGCAAAGCCTGCGGCGATACCGAATTTTGCTATTTTGAATGATGCACCTGCTGCGATGTTAGTGTTCTTCACTCCGTCAGGAGCCCAGTTCTGGAAAGAAGCCGCCACGTCCAATTTCTTGTCAGACAGCGATATGGCTGCAGGAGATGTAAACGCTGACCATGCAGGTGTGCTTACGGATGCCGCGCCTGCAAATCCGAGTCCTGCGGAAACAGGGTCATGGGAAACTCCTGCGAAAGAGAAACCGTTGTTCCATTCCTGTGCTGAGAGCATTCCGGAGAACATTACTCCGGCCACGGCAGCGATAATATATGCTTTTGTTTTCATGCTATCTCTTGATTATCTGTTTGTTATGCTCCTTGCCGTTATATGATACAGACAGTTTGTATCTTCCAGGGGCAAGTTTTGCGAGGTTTACTGACATCGGTTCGAACACGCTGCTCTCACCTTCTGCAGAATAAACTTCAGAACCTGTCTGAGAGTAAATCTTTATGGATGTCTTGGCTTTCTCCTTACCTGTTCTGATGAACAAGTTGTCGATAACCGGATTAGGATATGCTTCCACTTCGACACCTTCGGCACGTACGACGACATTGAACTTACCGGTCACGCTCTTTCCGAGTCCGTCGGTGGCGGTGATGGTAACGGAAGTGGTTCCTACAGCTAAAGCTGTGGCTTTCAGATTATTGCCATTCTTTGTGAAATAGAGCAGGTCGTTGTGCTCGGATGTGATGGTGAAGTTCAGATCTTCACCGTCTTCGTCGCTTACATATTCGTCGAGATTCAGTGAGAAGGATTCGCCGACTTTCGTAAGGAATATGTCTTCATAAGGCTTAACCTGCTGAGGAGCATGGTTTTCCAAGATGGTATAAGTGAATGTCGCGGTGGACGACATGCCGAGCGCATCTTTCGCGGTGATGACTGCCTTATATGTTCCTGCAGGAGCCTTGGCACCATTGACCTCAATACTGAATTTGCCGCCGGGATTTTCGGTGATCAGCGTAGCCGCAGGTGAGCCTGTCTCGGCGGTAACTTCGAATGGATTGCCGTCAGGATCAGCGATATTCATGTAGTATTTCACTGTCTCATGTGCCTTCTGGACTGCGGTGGTCTTTTCCAATGTGATTACCGGAGGATTGTTGGTACCGGTCTTCACGGAGATGACATCTGACTTCTCGGAGAGTTCGCCGAGATATGTGCCTGAAGCTATGGCGATATAATAATCTGTACCGAAATCGAGGTTCTTGAGTTCTGCTGTAAGTTCTGCTCCGGTCGCAGTGCCTGAAGGGACTTCCACATCCACTACTTTAAGATCTTTGCCAGGTGCAGAGATGTCTGCTTTTTCGATGGCTGATTTGTCTTTAGATGCGATGAGTCTATAGCAGTAAGCTCCGAAGCCTTCGCTGTCTTCTGTCTGTTTCCAGGTGAAATTCAGAGTGTTGGATTCGGCTTTCGCAACGAGGGAAGTCACTTTGGACGGTTTGTTGCCCATGTTGTAGAACATTGACCCAAGCGCATCCACGAGATTTCCGATCTTGTAGGTCTCTGAGATGAAGCCTTTCTTTTTGGAGGTTCCGCCGAGGAGTTTCGCTTTAAGGTCCTCGTTGGTGAAGCCTTCTTTACCGAAGTATGAAACGATCAGGGCAGCAACTCCTGTCACGTGAGGACACGCCATGGAAGTACCTGACAGTGAGCCGTATTTCGAGCTCGGAATGGTACTGAGGACTGATGCATATCGGCTGTCTCCGCCAGGTGCGCAGATGTCTACCCAGTCTCCGTAGTTGGAGTATGAGGCACGTGCGCCGTTAGGACCGATGGCGCCGACGGCTATTACTTCTTCGTAGTTCGCAGGGATACCGTTGGCTATCGCATCGTTGCCGGCAGCGAAAATCGCGACACCACCTTTCATAGGCGAGTCAGCGCGCTGATTTCCGTCGTTGTCGCATCCTGCGTATTTGATGAAGTAGTCCAATGCTGCCTTGTCCGCAGCGGAAATCGTGGCTTTGAGATAAGTCTCTTTCTCACTGTCAGAAATTTTTCCGTCGCCGTTGGCGTCAGGAGTGTATCCCCAGCTGTTGTTGATAATCACGGCACCATGGTCAGCAGCCCATGTGACTGCAGATGCGGTGTTGCCGCCACGGTCTTTTCCTGTAGCCGGGTTTGTCTGGAATATCTGGCAGGAGAGAAGTTTTACGCCAGATTTACCTGCAGCGGCATCTCCTCCGGCCACGCCACAGACTCCCATACCATTATTATTTATAGCTGCTATGATACCTGCCACATGAGTTCCGTGCTGATGAGCTACGATCTTATCGTTGTTGTCCACGAAGTTCCAGCTTCCTTCTCCATTTCCAGGGATACAGTTCTTCGCAAGATCAGGGTGTGCGAGGTCAGCACCTCCGTCTACAAGTCCGACGATCACTTCAGGACGGCCTACGGTGAATTTTTCCCAAACCTCTGATACATTGATATCTGCACCTTTTCTGTAAGAAGATCCTTCAGCTTTGTTGATCAGGTTCCACTGGTCACTCAGACGAGGGTCGTTGAAACCCAGAGTGGCGATCTTGCGCTGTCCTTCCACGAGTTCTACCCCAGGAATAGCGGACAGGTCTGAAGAGGCCTTGGTCTGAGGAACGTTCTGATCGAAACGGATAACATACCAGCGATGAAGTCCCTCTCTTCTTGTACGCGGCTCATATTCACCGGCATACGGGAAAAGACGCTCCATCGATGTAATGGAGAGTTCATCCAAGGCTTGGTTAAGGCCCATGGATTTGGTAGCAAGTTTTCCAGCGTTCAAGTCGCTTTCAATGGCCTGAATCATGCTGTCACTGAACTTCACGACAGCTACACCAGGCTCATAAAGAGATTCCTCCTCGGAAACAGGTTCCTTTTCCACGACTGAATCGCGTCCCGGAATCGCCTCCTTGGCACATGCGGCCATCATAAGGACTGCCACACCTAAGAGTAAATTTCTTTTAAGCATATTCGGTTTTTTAAGGTATATCCTACAAATATAACGAATTTAGGTTAATTTTCAACCCTCGCGGAAAAACGTTACACAAATTCGATTTGACACCCTGATGCGTAATTATGCAACAAATCGAAAGTCAACGTATAAAAACGTCTTAAATATCTTAAGGAAAAACTTCGTAATATTTCGATACAACCTCTTTGCTTTAAACTATATTTTTCATAACTTTGGGGCGATTTGAACCAAATTTTAAACATGAAACACTTCAGGACAGCTCTGCTGATTACCTGTATAGCTGCTTCTCTGGCTGCAGCGTGCACAGCAGAACCCGACAATCGCCCTGAGGAAAACTCAGGCGCAGTAAGCCAGAAGATTATTAACAATCCGACAAATGCCATTGAAGGCTCGTTGGTTATACGCTTGAAAGATGGCGAGGACATCTCTGCCGTTTCTGCGGCGATTAAATCTGTCGGCGCTACCGCCGAGAGGTTGTTCAACCCGATTCCGGGAAAAGAAGAGCAGGAAAGGAAGCACGGCCTCGACAGATGGTTCCAGATCCGCTTCGACGGATTAGACGTCCAGACCGCGGCTGAAGCTTTCGCCCGCGAGGATGCTGTCCGCTCAGTCGAGTTTGACAAGGCCATAGTAAAGGCCTCCGACGAGAAGGTCGTCCCTCTCTTTTCGGCTCAGGTCAATGCTGAAGCAGCATCTCCTGTTTCTTACAATGACCCACTTTTCAAGAAACAGTGGTACTTATATAATAACGGCAGCAAGGCTGATTACGGAAAGCAGGCCGTAGCCGGAGCTGACGTAAATGTCAGAGACGCATGGCGTGTGGCTACAGGTGACCCATCCATCATCGTTGCGGTTTTGGATGACGGTGTAAAATACACTCATCCTGACCTCGCTGCGAACATGTGGGTAAATAAAGGTGAGATTCCGGGCAATGGCATAGATGATGACGGCAACGGCTATATCGATGACGTTCACGGACTTAACTTCACTCTCAACAACGGCAAGGGCGGTCCTATCGACTGGAAGAGCGGTGACTCGGGCCATGGAACTCACGTGGCAGGTATCGTAGGTGCCGTAAACAACAACGGAGTCGGCATCAGCAGTATCGCCGGCGGTACCGGTAACGGAGACGGCATCCGCATCATGGGATGCCAGATATTGTCCGGATATTCTTCAAATGGCGCACAGTCTTACGCGAACGCTATCCGTTACGCTGCCGACAACGGAGCTTCTGTTCTCCAGTGCTCTTGGGGTGAGCCTACAGGACAGTTCCTTTCAGATGCGCAGTATGCCAGAGGACAAACCGTTGTACTTGCAGCATTGGAATACTTCCTCGATCCTGGGGACAGCAAGAAATATAACAGCGGTGTCATCACTGACGGTAACATCATCGTGTTCTCCGCAGGTAACGACTGGTCTCCTACACCGGCTTATCCGGGCGCATATCACAAGTTCGTATGCGTATCATCTGTAGGACAGGACAATCTTCCTTCTTGGTTCACAAACTATGGCCCCGGCGTGAACATCGCTGCTCCTGGTGGAGACTCCAAATTGGGAATCACCATTTTGTCTACGCTTCCTTCTGAAGCAAAATCTGCTGCAGGTCAGGACTATGGATATATCGAGGGAACATCTCAAGCTACTCCACAGGTTTCAAGTACAGTGGCTCTCGGTCTTTCTTACGCAAAGAAACTCGGAAAGAAATTCACACGTGACGAGTTCATTTCCATGCTTCTCACTTCCGTAGATGATTTGGACAACAGACTTACCGGAACGAAGACTGCCGGTGACAGGACCATGAACTTGGACAACTATAAGGGCAAGATGGGAACAGGCTGCCTGGATGTATGGAAGTTCATGATGTCTATCGAAGGAACGCCTTTCACCACCGTGAAGAGCGGAGAAGACGCCAGCATTGACCTTACCCCTTACTTTGGCGGCAACGCTGCGAACCTCACTTGGTTGGGCGTCGACATTCCGGCTGCGGAGAAAGAGGCGCTCGGCATCAGCAAGGATCCTGAATTCAAGGATGGCAAGCTCTTGGTCAAGTGCGACAAGATGGGCGCGGGCAAGATTACAATTTCCGCTATTGCCGGCGGTTCTAATCTCGGTGGCGAAGAAGCTGGTGGAATGAGGATCAGCAAGACTATTTCTGTGGTTTCCAGAGGTGTAGCAAGTTCAAATGGCGGATGGCTCTAATAGAATGAAAGATATGAAGAGAATATTGGTTTTTATATCCGCAATTCTGCTGTTCGCGGCTTGCGGCAAAAGTAATCCTGATGTCAATGTTGAAGGTTCATGGCATCTTACTGAAATAAGTTCACTTAAGGGTGACGTGGTGGACGTATGGATCAGTTTCACTGGTAACGAGTTCAGTATCTGGCAGAAAGGTCCTGCTGAGGACAGATATTCGAAATTCAACGGACAGTTCTCTGTAAACGGGGACAAGATTTCCGGAAAATATGCAGACGGTTCATCTTGGGGTGATACTTACAAGGCTGAAAAATCAGGCGACGGAAAGACATTGACCTTAACCGCCGGCAGCGGAGAGGTTTCGACTTATACGAAGGCGGAGGTTCCGACGACAGTAACATCTAACACTTACAGCACGAAGGCTGACGGTACTTCAGTCGAGCGCTGGCTATAATTTTCGACAATAATTCACAAAATGCAAAAAATCAAGTTATTCCTTTCAGTGGCTGCAGCGCTGGTATTCGCAGGGCAGATCGCAGCTCAGAACAAGGTGACAGGTATCGTTACGGATATGGTCAACGAGCCTGTTCCGGGAGCAGCGGTCTTGGTTTCCGGCAAGAATACCGGTACTTCCACAAATGAGAATGGTGAGTTCTCTGTGGTAGCAGCTCCATCCGACACTCTGATTGTGGACATTATCGGATATGTGTCCCAGAGAATTCCGGTGGACGGAAGATCCACTATTTTGGTAAAGTTGGCAGATGATACCCAGCAGATCGAAGCTACCGTCGTTATCGGTTACGGTTCTGCACAGAAGATCGGTAACATCGTAGGTTCCGTAAAGACTGTGTCTGCGGGAGATATCGTGGAGAGGCCTTCAGCAAATATCGGTGATGCGCTCCAGGGAAAGGTAGCCGGACTTCAGATTTTCAATACTTCCGGTGAGCCTAACAGTAATGTGTCAGTGAGACTTAGAGGTGAATCTTCACTTTACCTCTCAAATGAGCCTATGTACATTATGGACGGTGTGCCTGTAAGTTCTTCGGTTTTCTCAAGCATCAACCCTCAGGATATCGAGAATATTTCCATTCTCAAGGATGCGTCTTCTACCGCTATCTATGGTTCCCGTGCTGCCAACGGTGTGATTTTCATCACCACAAAGCAGGGAAAGAAAGGTGAGAAGCCGACATTGGCAGTAAGAGCACAGTATGGTGTTTCCATGCTTACCAACTATAACATGGACATGATGAACTCCAAGGAGCTCATCCAGTTCGAGGAGATGTGCCAGCCTTCACTTAAGAATGATGTCGCTTATCAGGCAAGAAAGGCCTTCATTCTCGGAAATAACTTGAACTATGACTGGACAGGTTATCTTTTCGACGATGCGGCTCCTATGCTTCAGGCTGACGCTTCACTCAGAGGTGCTACAGAGAACACAAACTATTATGTATCACTCGGTTATTACTCAGAGAATGGTACATTCAAGGTAAACTCAGGTACCGACAGATTCAACTTCAGAACAAACATTGACACGAAGATTGCTAAGTGGGCCAAGTTCGGCGCCAACCTCGCGATCTCTTACTCGAAGTCCAAGACCACCACTACAGGATGGTACAGACAGACCCCTATCGTACAGGCATTGACCAACCTCCCTTACAGAACCCCTTACAAGATTCTCTACAACGAGGACGGCACAATTTCTTATGGCGACCGCTATGAGACCTATCCTTGGGATCAGATGCCTGACCTTATCGAGTATTATAAGAAGAACACCAACGACCGTCAGAACATCAATATCACTGGTCAGACCTATATCCTCCTCACTCCTTTCAAGGGATTGAATATCAGGGCCAGACAGTCAGTGGACGGTTTCGATTATACCGGTGAGGCTATCTACAAGCCTTCTTATACTCCGGGAACCAACAGAGGTACCAACGTACAGGGTTTCCAAAGATATTATCAGCTTATTTCCACAAATACTGCTGAGTACAAGACTGCTATCAAGGGTGGTCATAACCTGACACTCCTTCTCGGTCACGAGTCTATTCTCAAGCATCAGAAGACCCTCAGTGCTACCGGTACAGGTCTTACTGACGACCGTCTTACACAGTTCGGTTCTACAACTACTGTAACTTCTTGGGATGGAGGCGATTCTGAGTGCACGTTCAACTCATTCTTCTTCAACGTGAACTACGACTTCAATGACAAGTACTTCCTCGACGCTTCAGTCCGTACTGACGGTTCATCACTCTTCGGCGCCAACCACAGATATGCTACATTCTACTCTGTAGGTGCCATGTGGAAGATGAAGAACGAGTCTTGGCTCCAGAATGTGTCTTGGTTGGATGACCTGAACTTGAACGTCAGTTACGGTACCACCGGTAACTCCGGTCTCGGCAGCTGGTATGCTTCATACGGTCTCGTATCTTCAGGTGCCACATACAACGGCCAGGATGGTTGGGGTATCACTCAGGTGAAGAATCCGGACCTCACATGGGAGACTGTAGGAACTCTCAACGTAAGACTCGCAGGACGCGTATTCGACAGAGTTTCATTCGATTTGCAGTACTATGACAAGTCATCTTGGAACCTTCTCATGAGCGTGCCTTTCTCTGCTACCACAGGACACAGCAGCGGTTACGACAACATCGCAGCGATGAACAACCACGGTTTCGATCTCGAACTCGATATCGACCTTATCCATACACGTAACTTCTACTGGGGTATCAGCGGTAACGTAAACTACAACAAGAACGAAATCACCAAGCTTTACAGAAACTTGGATGAGCTTTCATTCCCTCTCAAGAGCCTCAAGTATCAGGTAGGCAAGCCTTCTTCTCTCATCTTCACACAGATTCGTGCAGGTGTAGACCCTAGGGACGGTGCTCCGATGTGGTATGACCTCAACGGCAACCTCACCAAGACCTATTCTGATGACATCATGCAGTTCTGGGAAGGACATGACACCAACTCTCCTTGGTCAGGAGGTTTCAGCACCAACCTTTCTTGGAATGGATTCGGACTGAATGCTGACTTCTCTTGGATCGGCGAGCGCTGGATCTTCATCGACGAGAGATATTATACTATGAATGCTACCGACATGCTTCTCAGAAGTAACTTCGAGAAGAAGATGCTCAACATCTGGACAACTCCGGGACAGAAGACTGACATTCCTAAATACGGAACTCCTTACAGACATGACTCTTCGCGTTTCTCCAACGCATCTTTCATCCGTCTGAAGAACTTGTCGCTTTCATACAGCCTTCCTAAGAAATGGCTTGAAAAGACAAAGGCCATCAGCAATGCCAAGGTTTATCTTACAGGACGTAACCTTCTTACTATCACAAACTTCGAAGGATATGACCCAGAGGTCGGATACGGCAACGCGACTAGCGGTATGTACCCTAACTCAAGACAATTTGTGATCGGAGCTGAAATCGTATTCTAATGGAGGACAAGACAATGAAGAATAAATTAATGATATTGGCCGCAACTTTTTTGGCAGCGGCATGCAGCCTCGATAAAGTTCCTGGTGATTCCATCCACACAGATGAATCCATCCAGAGCATCGAGGATTGCAACAAATTCATTATCGGACAGTACAGCGGATTGAAGTACGTCACCACCGGAGCTTACATCTATGCGACAGAGCTTCAGACAGACCTCTTCCACGCTGTAAAGAACTTCGGTAACTTCGATGGTGATTTCTATCACTATTCAGTAACCGCATCCAACAACCTCGCAGAAGAGGCTTGGTACGGAGCATATCAGAGCATCGCCAACATCAACTTCCTTATCGAAGGCATCCAGAAAATTCAGAAGGCAGGTAACATCACAGACGATGAGAACGCTACACTGAACGAGTATTATGGTGAAGCTTGCTTCTTCAGATCATACTACTATTGGATGTTGGCACAGTACTACTGCGACACATATGAGACATCTACGGCTTCCACATCTATGGGCGTGCCTGTAGTTCTGAAATATGCACCTACAGGAAACTCTGAGAACTATCCTTCACGCGGAACACTTCAGCAGACCTACGACCAGATCCTCGCTGACTTGGAAGAGGCTGAGAAGTTCGTCACCAGAAAGGGCGTAAGCCAGGCTTCCAGCATCACCACTGACGTGATTATGGCATTCAAAGCGAGAGTCGCTCTCGGCATGAAGGACTATGACACAGCGCGCACCGCAGCAGAGGCTGTAATCGCGACCAAGAAATACACCCTCGTATCTAATGCCAATACCTATGCACAGGGATGGATAAACGATAACCTTTCCGAGACCATCTTCCAACTCGCGATGATTAACTCTACGGAAGTCGGAAATGCTTACAGCTACTTCTTGTACAACTCATCAGGTGTCGAAGGCCGTGACAACCCTCAGTACATTCCTGAGGACTGGGTTCTCGACCTCTACGACAAGAACAAGGACATCAGATACGCAGCATATTTCGATGAAAGGACAGTTACCACTCCTGTAGTAGGCAAGATGACTCTTCTCATCAAATACCCTGGTAACCCTAAGCTCTATACTAATGTTACAAACTACTGCAACATGCCTAAGGTATTCAGAGCTTCAGAGATGTACCTTATCGCTGCAGAGGCTGAATACCTCAGCCCTAACGGCTCTATCGCCAAGGCAAACAGCTACCTCAACGATCTCAGAAAAGCCCGTATCAAGGGATGGACTGAGAAGACATATGCAGGAGAGGGCCTCATGAGCGAGATCCGCAACGAGCGTGTGAAGGAGTTGTTCTGCGAAGGATTCAGACTTTCTGACCTCAAGAGATGGCACCTCGGATTCACCAGAAGCGAGGGACAGGATCCTTCACTCATCATGCAAGGTGAAAACTATGCTACCTGCACAAGACCTGCAGACGACCCTCAGTTCTTGTGGCCTATCCCGACTTCAGAGTTGGAGGCAAATCCTAACATGAAAGACCAGCAGAACCCTGGATATAAGATGGATTAATACAACAACATGAAAAACATCAGATTAAACATATTCGCAGGACTTGCTGCCTTAATGGCATTGGCCTCCTGCACATCAGAAAACGGCGCAGGTGATGCTGTGATCGGATTTGGCGAAGCTGAGTACACGTACAGCGAAGACCAGTCCGGAACCAACGGCTACATCCGCCTGCCTCTCACCATCACCGGTGAGCCTAAGAGCTACCCTATCTCATTCAGCGTAGAGGCTGTCATGATTTCCGACGGCACGAAGGCTGACGAAGGCGAGACCACTGAGAACTCGCTCGACAATTTGGTGATATTCACCCAGACTGAAGGTCTCAAATACAATGGCGACCCGAAATCCCCTGCCTGCATCGAGATGTATATTGTCAATGATACTGAGCTCAACGGCACACGTAAGTTCGCCCTCACTATCAAAGACGTGAAAGGCGCAGAAGTAGGCAACGCATCTACCATCATCAACATCGAAGATGACGATAACCCTGCATACTTGAACCTCGTAGGTGACTGGACTTTTACAGCATACGAATTGACTACAGGAAAGGAAGCGTCATTCGATGTAACTGTCACAGAGGGCTTCACAGATGCTGAGATTGCAGCCAACAGAGAGGAATGCAGACTTCTTTGCTGGGGTTTCGCAGGTGAGAAGGGCGTTTATCCTAACGCCAATCGTCAGCATCAGGCAGAATGGTATCTGAAGTGTTACAAGACCTCCAACGATATCAACATCATGATCGGAAACGTGATGACTACCGAAGCCAAATTCGAAGTAGATACTCCTTATTTACATTACGCAACTATCGCGGTCAGCAAGATTCCTGTCGGAACCGGTGAAATTTCGCTCGATAGTAAATCCCTCGGAATCAGCGGTTTGTGGTATGAGGACTATAACAAGATCACATTTACTCCAAACGCAGGATTCGGTGCGATAATCGCCGGCAACAACACAGGTACCGATTATAGCATCACAGGATATTTCATGGGTGATATCTACTACAATATCGTCATGACCAGAAAATAATGAAGACAATGAAAATATTCAGACATATTATTTCAGGACTTGGGCTTGCGGCATTGCTTGCAGGCTCACTCCTGACAAGTTCTTGTGACAAGAGCCACGAATTGAGCAACGACAACAAGAATAAGCCGCGTCCGACTGTTCAGGCGCAGATTATGAAGACAGATCTCCATGACTTCACTATCGCTCTTCTGCCTTCATCAGACAGCAAGTATTACGGATGCGTGATCTTGGCAGGTGCTGACAATGCAGTTCCTACAGCTTTCGATCTCGTAACTGGTAACGTAACAAGTGAGAATCTGCTTAAAAAGCAGCTTTACGACCTCAGCACAGAGTCTGCACCATCTATTAAGACACAGTGCACCTTCAGCGAGGATTACCAGGTTTTCTCTGCAAGTATTAACGAGAACGGACTTCTCAGTGAGGTGAATACACTGAATATCCATATCGATGACGCCAGCCCAAGCACCACCATTAAGGAAGGTGTCTACAAGCTGAATACAGGTAAGTACAGCGACGTTATCAACCCTCGCGCCGGCGAGTCATTCGACGTCAAGATCAAGCGTATGGCTGGCGGCGCAGGCAAGTATATTCTCTACGCAAACTGGTTCAATATCGCGGATGAGGGTCTCGTATGTCCTCCATACCTCGTAGGTACTGTGGATTATGAGGCTAAAGAGATTATCTTCGACGGTACCCGTGTAAATTCCGAAGGTGTGCTGCAGGAAGAAAGCGGTTTCAGCGCCATGTTCCTGGATTACGACGCTACAAGCCGTTTCGCATTCTGGGGCGGCGGTGATAAAGGTTTAGATCCTATCACTATCACATTCGGTGATTCCGGTTACCTGCTTACCATCTCGAAGTTCTATGTAACTATCAGTGACAAAGATAGCGGAATCACTAAGGCTATCTATGATGGAACAAATGGTCAAGGAAACGAGACATTTACATTCGTAAGAGAGTAATCTGACGATATGATTCCTAAAAGCGGATCCGGTCTTTCGATGATGAAAACCGAATCCGCTTTTTTGTACTTTTAAAGAAAATAACTACCTTTGTAATCCGCTGCTGAAGCGGCGATAATTGGAGAGGTGCTCGAGTGGCTGAAGAGGCACGCCTGGAAAGCGTGTATACCCCTAAAGGGTATCACGAGTTCGAATCTCGTTCTCTCCGCAAACGTAGTGAAGCTCGGCGCATAGCGCCGGGCTTTTTTCGCAGAAGAGCCATCAGGAACTCGCTCCTGTTAAGGGGTATGGAGCACCGATCGCAGGTAACACCGAACGGTTACGTTACAACTTTTGTTACAAAGAATAAGTTTTAAGTTACCACAAATGTTTGCAAAGATGCATTTCGTTCCAAGAAAACGTTTTAAGCTGCACGAAGGGCTTCAAATTTGACATTTTGTCCAGGAAAACCGTTTTAGATGGAACCAAATCATGGCAGCTGAAATAAATATGGTGACAACGGCGCCGCACAGGAGCGGTAGAGTACAATCTGCTACCGAGACCACGTCAATTTCGGACAACCTGGCGGGTAATAAAAGGATTATCTGCTTAAATATCAGGATATTGCGATAAAACGCACCTGTCAGGTCCTATGAAAAAACATACAACCTGGCAGGATTGTTACCAAGTTAGATATTGAATATCTGGTTGTTTCTCAGATAATTACAGCATTAATGCTATACTTATTCTCCCGCCAGGTTGTCCAGTTTTGAACTCAGACTCCGCCGATGGCTTGGCCGGGGCGAGTCCGGAAACCGCCAGATTGTCTAACATATAATAGTAACATCGTAATGTGTGCCGATACCTCTGACCCGAAATATAATGTCATTGAGCCATATCGGAGTGGGATGCAATGACGAAACCGCTCGTGCTCGGGTGAGGTGCGACTCCGATACTAACGGGGCATTCAGACAAGGCTGTCCGCCTACCTGCTAAAGTAGTGAGTTACTCTGCACTCCATGTCAGGGAAATCAAATGATGCTCCACATAGATTGCGAAATCGACGATTTCGCAATCTTATTTGTTAGGCAGGTCGTAATCATTTCAAGCTTTTCGAAAAAACACAGCGACAATTCCAATGTAAATATCGGGATTGCCGCTGTTTCCATAAATGGATGTCAAATCAACTATGGAAGTTTTTCCTTATCTGCTTCTGGCAGCTGTTTCGCATTAGCTCTTGATATTATGCTATGTCCGAGTTGCTTCTCCATATCAAGTCTCGTCTTTTTAGCCACTCCACCTCCTGCTTTTGCCACCATTCTATTCTCTGATAAAGTCGTCGGATTGTTCTTTCTTGACAATTCCGTAGTGAATGCCTCTGCCAAGGTATTCACGGCAGTCTCAAGATTTGTCATGTGATCGCGAAGGTTCTCTTTCTTCAATCCTTTGTAGGTCTTATACTCTTTAGTCGTAAAACCTGACCATTCTTTAGTAAGAATGTCCGTGAGCAGCAATCAACTTGAAAGCGTTACAATTTGTAACGGTTTCATTCCCCCCCCCTCAGATAAGAGCCTCTTTTTCAAGACTCTCCAATACGTCTGCGGGTTCAAACTTTCCGTTATAGCGGCAATCCCAATAGTCCAATTACTCCTCCGGATACTCCGCTAAATCAGACTTGGACACACCGGTCATTGACTGGCGTAAAAAAGCCGTCCATAATTTGCCAAGGTCAGCCATTTTGATTATATTTACCCCTGCAAGTTATCAATCAGAATGACAGACAATAAAAAGGAAGTGGAGCGCGCTGAACTCCACAGGACCATCTGGGCTATAGCGGATGAGATGAGAGGCTCAGTAGATGGATGGGATTTCAAGTCCTACATCCTGGGCATGCTGTTCTATAGATATATCAGTGAAAATATAACCACCTATATCAACAAGGGAGAATGGGAAACTGGAAATAAAGACTTTAACTACGCAGATCTCGAAGATGCAGTAGCAGAGGGTATTAGAGAGGAGATGGTAAGCGTGAAAGGATTTTTCATACTGCCGTCACAGCTTTTCGGAAACATTTGCAAAGTCTGCGACAAGGACGACAATCTGAACACGACTCTGGAGGGCATTTTCAAAGCCATCGAAAGTTCAGCCAAAGGCACTGCCAGCGAGGACGATTTCAAAGGGCTGTTCGCTGACCTTGACGTAAATTCCAACAAATTGGGCGCGACCGTCATCAAAAGAAACGAGAAACTGGTCAAGCTCCTGAGAGGGATAGAGTCAATGAAATTGGGTGATTATCAAGATAATACCATTGACGCCTTTGGTGACGCCTACGAATATCTGATGGGCATGTATGCCTCCAATGCCGGCAAGTCCGGTGGAGAGTATTACACTCCTCAGGAAGTAAGCGAACTACTGACCAAGCTTGCGACTGTCGGCAAGACGGAGGTCAATAAGGTGTACGACCCGGCCTGCGGTTCCGGCTCACTGCTGCTGAAAGCCGCCAAGATATTGGGTAAGGACAATGTACGTCAAGGCTTCTTCGGACAGGAAATCAATCTCACGACATACAATCTATGCAGAATCAACATGTTCCTGCATGACATTGATTATGACAAGTTTGACATAGCCTGCGAAGACACTTTGCTTTCACCGCAGCATTGGGATGACGAGCCATTCGAGGTGATAGTTTCCAACCCGCCGTACTCGACCAAGTGGAAAGGTGATGACGACATAACATTGATCAATGACCCGAGATTCGCTCCGGCAGGTGTGCTTGCGCCGAAATCAAAGGCAGATCTTGCTTTCATCATGCACTCGCTGTCTTGGTTGGCGACCAACGGGACAGCAGCCATCGTTTGTTTCCCAGGCGTGATGTACAGAGGAGGTTCCGAGAAGAAAATCAGACAGTATCTCATAGACAACAACTATGTCGACTGCGTTATCCAGCTGCCAGACAATCTGTTTTTCGGAACAAGCATCGCGACGTGCATCATGGTGCTGAAAAAAGCGAAAAAGGACAGCAGCACGTTATTCATCGACGCTACGAAGGAATGTGTCAAGGTCACGAACAGCAACAAGCTTACGGACGAGAACATCCGACATATTCTCGATATTTTCACGGACCGGAAAGACGTGCAGTATATCAGCAGACTGGTGGCCAATGATGAAATCGCGAAAAGCGACTACAACCTGTCAGTTTCGACATACGTCGAGCAGGAAGACACACGCGAGAGAATCGACATCGTGAAGCTCAATGCTGAATTACAGGAGATTGTGTCACGGGAGAATATTCTGCGGGCTGAGATTGACAAGATTATTAACGAAATTGAGATATGATGTCATTGTGCCATTTCGGAACGGAAGGTAATGACGAAGCCGCTCGGGTGAGGAGCGGCTCCGATACTGACGGGCGTTCAGACAAGGCTGTCCGCCTACCTGTTACGGTAGTGGGCCTTCACGTAAACCTTTTTGCCTCCGACCAATCTGAAATGG
>OQVL01000215.1_pt1 | contig 26875 bp, 23 predicted proteins | sample 1691501 | NCBI WGS metagenome assembly OQVL01 (sample SAMN03418253, study PRJEB22391) | human gut metagenome | biome: human-gut; feature: organic feature; material: feces | host: Homo sapiens | place: Tanzania | collected 2013-01 | reverse complement strand
GCTCTACTGCCACTTCTTGCGGGATATTCTTCTCTATGCAAACCTGCTTGCGGTATAGGCTTACCTTGTTGGGACCGGCACCTACATAGCCATAGTCGGCATCTGCCATTTCACCAGGACCATTCACGATACAGCCCATAATGCCAATCTTCAAGCCCTTCAGATGCTTGGTGGCTTCCTTGATCTGGGCAATGGTTTCGCGAAGGTCGTAGAGCGTACGGCCACAACCCGGACAACTGATATACTCGGTCTTGCTGGTACGCAGACGGGCAGCCTGGAGAATACCGAAAGCAGTCTCATCAATGGTCTGGGCAGGGATGTCGCCATTGTTCATCAGCCAGATGCCGTCGGTCAGACCGTCTATCATCAAGGCTCCCATGTCGGCTGCGGCTTCCAACTGGAAGTCGCTCTTCTCCTCCTTGCTGTGCTGATACATCTCTGCGAAGATGACAGGGTTCTTCAAGCCGGCATTCATCATCTCGTGTACCAGGGCACGCTGGTCGCCAAGTCGGTTCTGGTGATTGCTCACGCAGATGACTACCACCTCCGGATGATTCTTCAAGCAAGCGATGTATTCTTCGGCAGGAGTACCAAACTGGAGTGTGAGGAACTTGATGTCAGCCTTGATGCTGGCGATGAACGGCATTGCCATAGCAGGGAAGATAGGATAGAGTTTGGCACCCGTAGTCTCCGGTTTGCAGTTGAGCGTCTCATAGACGTTGTAATCTACGATATAGCTCTGTCCTGGCACAAACTGCTTAGGCATCTTTCCACCTATATAGATATAGTCGGGTTGGGCATCCTTATTCTCGCAAATCGTGCTCTCGCCATTGATACGGTTGCTGATGACAACAGGTACCTGATGACCACCGATATTACCCACCGCCTCAGTTTCCCGGCGAGTAGGGCGCAGCCAGTCGAAAGAAGGACAAGCCGCAGCAGGAATCATCAGTTGACCCTGTTTCTTTCCGATATAATCCACCAGATGGCGGGCTACAGGAATCTCAGCCGCAGGTTCTTCGCTCAGACTTACTCTCACGGTATCGCCGATGCCATCAGCCAGAAGTGCACCGATGCCCACGGCACTCTTGATTCTTCCATCTTCACCCTCGCCGGCTTCAGTAACGCCCAGGTGAAGAGGGTAGTTCATTCCTTCCTTCTCCATCTCATCCACTAAGAGACGCATAGAGCGCACCATCACCACGGTGTTGGAAGACTTGATGCTGATGACCACATCGTGGAAATCTTCTTTCTTGCAGATGCGAAGGAACTCCATGCAGCTCTCTACGATGCCTTCCGGAGTATCGCCATAGCGGTTGCGGATGCGGTCGGAGAGCGAACCATGATTTACGCCGATGCGGATAGCAGTATGATTCTCCTTGCAGATATTGAGGAAAGGAACGAATCGTTCCTCAATCTTCTGGAGTTCGTGGGCATATTCCTCGTCGGTATATTCCTGCTTGATAAACTTGCGGGCAGGATCCACGTAGTTGCCTGGGTTGATACGCACCTTTTCGCAATAGAGTGCAGCTACATCAGCCACATTCGGATTGAAGTGGATGTCAGCTACGAGCGGAGTGGTGAAACCATCGGCACGGATACCCGCATTGATATTCTTCATGTTTTCAGCCTCGCGGGAGCCCTGGGTGGTAAAGCGCACCAGTTCGCCACCAGCCTTGATGATTTCCTCCGCCTGACGTACACAAGCCTCGGTATCATTGGTATTGGTAGTGGTCATCGACTGGATGCGGATAGGATTGTTACCGCCTAAGTCAAGTTCTCCGACATGGGCAACAGAAGAAGCGCGTCGGGTATAATTGAATAAATCTACCATAATGTATCAGATGAGATATGCTCTAAGGAAGGGGCATATCAGGATATATTAATTACATTTATAATCGTATTTGATTTCATGCAGTTCCTTGTTGGCCTTCTCGATCTTGGCATCCAGACCAGCCTTCCATGCCTGCACCTTCTCTGCCACTTCCTCGTCTCCCAAGGCAATCATCTCTGCAGCCAGGATAGCTGCGTTCTGAGCTGCGTTGACACCTACTGTGGCGATAGGAATGCCAGGAGGCATCTGAATGATACTGAGCATGGCATCCAGACCATCGAGCATACCCTTGATAGGTACACCGATAACTGGCAGCGGAGTTTCTGCTGCAATCACGCCAGGAAGAGCAGCAGCCATACCTGCAGCGGCGATGATAACCTTCACACCACGGTCTTTAGCTCCTTTGGCAAATGCTGCTACTGCATCTGGAGTGCGGTGAGCAGAGAGGGCATTTACCTCAAAAGGAATCTGGTTGTCATTCAACCACTTACATGCTTTTTCCATAACAGGCAGGTCACTGGTACTGCCCATGATAATGCTAACTAATGGTTTCATTTGCTTTTATATTTAATATTGATAATTTCTTTTTTTTGTTCTATTCATCTAATGAATGCTCACTTTATATAATAAAGAGAGCGCACACTACTCCAACGAGGAATCCTGTTACCACCTGCGCCAACGTATGCTGACGGAGAATCATGCGGGCTGTACCCACCATGCCTGCCAGCAGGATGACGAATGCCAGCCACCAGATCGGATTGAAGGAAAAGGCTATCGAATAGACTACCAGTCCTCCTGCCAGTCCACCGATGCCTGCCGTGTGGGTGGAGATTTTCCACCATACATTGATGAGTGCGCATACCATCTGTATCACCAATGCCGCTACCAGGATAATGCTGATCACTCTCGGCGTGTTGCGGTATTCCATCAGAAAGAAACAGCCGAAATAGCACAGGATTGAAATCAGGTAGGGTACGATGCGGCGCTCTTTCCTGCCCAATTCCTTGGATGTCCATCCCTGAAACCTGCGGTATAGGTGTATCAGCAGGGAGGGCATGAGGATGGTGGAGATATAGACCGTGAGCAGCATCGGCAACTTGTATGCCAACGGCAGCAGCGACATATAGCTGAACAGAAATAATGCCACCAGTCCTACCAAAGGTAGGTAGAAGGGGGTGAAGATCATGCTCATGATGCGTGCCGCCAATATGATATTTTTCTCTTTCATAACAAACTATGTTGTATGTAACCTTGTTGTTTTTTTCCTGAATTTATTTTCTCAATCGTGCTACCGGGATACCCAACTGCTCTCTGTATTTAGCCACGGTGCGTCGTGCAATAGGGAATCCCTTTTCCTTCATGACCTTGGAAATGGCATCATCGCTGAGAGGTTTCTTCTTATCCTCGTTTTCGATGAGATGCTGGAGGGCAATCTTAATCTTGCGTGTTGACAGTTCCTCGCCGTCTTCGGTGGTATAGCTGTCTGTAAAGAAGAACTTGAGTGGGAATATGCCCCATTTGGTCTGTACATATTTCTCGATTCTTACTCGTGAAATGGTACTGATGTCAAGTTTCGTTCTTTCTGCTACATCCTTGAGAATCATTGGCTTGAGGTCTGCCTCGTCACCATCCAGGAAGAACTGCCTCTGTATGTCGATGATAGCCTTCATGGTGATGATGAGCGTATGTCGGCGCTGCTTAATGGCTTCGATAAAGCCTTGCGCCTTATCCACCTTCTCCTTGGCATAGAGCAGGGCTTCCTTGTCTTTCCGGCTCATCTGGTCCTTGTGCCTTTTGTAGGTTTCTATCATGTCGGTGAAGGAAGGAGATACAGTCAGCTCTGGCATATTGCCTCGGTTGAGCGTGAATGTAATGGTTCCGTCATCGGCAGTATCTACGATGAAGTCGGGATTGATCTGCTGCATGTTTCGTCCGTCAGTCTCGCCAAGCGATGCGCCCGGCTTCGGATTCAACTTGCGTATCTCGTCCTTGAGTGTCTCCAACTGGGTTTCGTTGAGTTCCAGTCCAGACTTGATCTTGTCCCAATGTTTCTTGGTAAATTCGTCGAAATAATCCTCGAATACTTCCTCCATGGTTTTGCGCAGCACTCCCTTAGGCAGTCTTTTTACCTGCAGCAACAAGCATTCCTGCAGGCTTCTTCCGCCCACGCCAGCAGGGTCGAACGACTGGAGTTTGTGGAGCACATGCTCAATTTCCTTTTCGCTTACATCAATATTATGGTAGATGATCAGCTCATCACAGATGCTGTCCAGATCTTTGCGGAGCAATCCGTCTTCATCCAGCGAACCAATCAGATACTCCATGATTTGCTTTTCTTTATCAGAGAGTATCTGCATGTCCATCTGTTCCTTCAACTTATCGTAGAAGGAAGTCGTATCGCCATAAACCATTTCCTCGTAGTCGGCGTTCTGCGTATTATATCTGTCAGTATTGTAGTCGGGCATCTGGTCATCTTTTCCGATGCTTTCCAATGCCTGATCCAGTTCGTCCTTTCTTTCTTCTTTTTCCGACTGTGCTTCGTAGGCATCGTCTCCAAATTCATCGTCATTACTGTTGTCAGAATCATCCAGAGCCGAACGGTCTTCGTTGCCCTCTCCCATGAGTGCATCGTCCGGATTCTCAGTTTCCAAGGCAGGATTATCATCCAGTTCGGCATTGATATTATCCTCCAGTTCGTTGAGCGGCATCTCCAGCATCTTCACCTGCAACATCTGTTGGGCGGAGAGTCGCTGGAGCTGTTGTAGTTTCTGCTCCTGTGTCTGAATGAGTTTTTGAGTCATGTTTCGTGTCTTTTATATAAGTTCTTTCCAAGTTACTTAAAAAGTTATATCATCTTCTTATTAGAAGTATTTTTTCTACTTACTTGAAGTATTCTTTCAGTTCCAATGCCAGTTTGTAGAGTTTATCAGGATTTCCGTTTCCATACCGTTGCCATATTTTGCTGCATGGGTCTATCAGATTGCTGATCACCACATCGTTTCTGTTGAGATATGGGTCGCAAATCTGGAACACATTCATGGCCTCTACTATCACCTTCGTGCTGGTTTTGATGAGTTTGGCAAGATCAATGATTTCTGGTGTTTCCGGCACCATGGTGATTGGTGTGAGCTGGAAATAAAGGTCGAGGATGATGATCAGCTTGACGGGCGTGAGCGAAGGCTCGGCTTCGATAGGTTCCCAGTCGTGTTCGAATGATTCCCTGATGGAAACCCCCTGATAGAATTGTGTTGCATTTCCACATCCTTCCATTTTCTTGAGCAAATGGATATCACGAGCCAACTTTTTAGGGTTGTCTCCATATTTATCCCAAAGCCTCTTGATGCGTGGGGTGACCATTCTGAGTTTGAACATCTGTTCGTGGAGAACTTCTGGGGCAATATGCAGCTCCAGAGCCAGATTGACCATGCCTTTCGAATAGAGAGGTTTAACGCCCATTGGCTTTTTCTGGTACAATTGCAATAGCAAAAGCCAGTATTCATCTTTCCAAAGAGGATGTTTAGCCATATTACAACACTTTTCTGCAAAAGTACGACTTTTCATCGGTAATACAAAATAAAAATTGGAATTTTTTCCAAAAGAAAGGGAGAAAAATGAGAAATGAGAAATTTGAAATGAGGGGAGATAAAAGAAAGTGCGCAAGACTTCTCACGAACTCTTGCGCACTTTTAATGTTATATTCCCAAATTTCTCATAACTCAAAGGAGATTGACTTTATTTTAAGTTCCTCTCCATTTCTGAGCCTGAAGCAGGAATTCTGCTACACAGGCGTCATCATTTGTTAATCCTATAACATTCTTTTTTACCTTTTCTACTTAATCCTATTGAACAATTCGTTAATCTCTGAATAAACAATCTTTTTTCTTACCTTTTCTAATACCTGTTACCTAAACTAACAATCTAAAACCTAAAACTAAACCTAAACAACTAACAATCTTAACCTAAAAACCTAATAACCTTTTGTCTTATTGACGATGCAAAGGTACGACGATTTTCGGTATCTTCCAAATCTTTAGAAGAAAAAGTCTCAAAAAAGCCCTTTTTTTTGATGTAAATCAACTATGTGTGTGCGCACACATCAGGTATTTAGCTCAAAATTGACCTGTGTCAAGCAATGAGAAGAATGTTGTTGAAAGCGGCTAATCGCCTTTATACATTATTATATATATAATAGCAGCTTTTTCCTATATGTGATTGCTGCTATTCTATATATTTCTGCTGTTATTTGCCGATATAAGCCTCTTCACTCATATAAACAGCGATGGTTTTGAGCTTGATATAATCTTCTGAGAGATAGATGCGGCCCTGATTGCCCCAGTTGGTGCCCCAGGAGTTGCGGCAAACGTAATATCGCTGTTTGCCCTGGACGAAGGTGCCGATGATTTCCATCACATGATCATCGGTGGTATGCAACTGTTCGAAAGCTTTCTGGCGGGACTCCTGGGTGACAGGGCGCTCGGCAGAAGTGATATCCACATAGTTGTTCTTCGGATTTTGGAATCCCGGTTCGCTGATATCGCCTTCCCAACAAACAGGATGCCCATTCTCTATTGCCTGCTGGATATGCTGCATCAGTTCGTCGATAGGAATATTGAGGAACTCGTCATGCAACTGGTTGTCGGCAACCTCCAATGAGAAGTATTCACGGAAAGGATGGTGGGTGAAGCTTGTCAGGGCCACATATTCTTCCGGATAGCAGACGCTGTGGGCAAATTCCAGAGGAGTATATTCAGCACCGAGCATGTGAATCTGCTGGGCAGGCATATATCCTAATTCTGAATCGAAGAGATCGTTGAGTTCTTCCTTCAGCTTTGCGATACCGGCACCCTTGGCGATAGCGCCGTTGCAAACCTGCTCTACCTTGCGGCAGAGAACCTTGTAGTTGATATCTTTCTTGTCCTCGTAGCTGTCGTATGGTTCTGCTCCATATTTATTGATGTAATGAATGAGCATCGAACTCATACCCCTCATACTGATATGCTTTTTGCCTTGAGAAAAATAATATTCCAAGGCTTTTTCCTGCAGCATCATGCGGGCGATGTAAGCCACGGAGAGGTTGATGGAGTCGCCCTTCATGATATGTTCGCTCTCGATGGTTGCCAGCATGCCGTATGCCCAGCAGAGTTCACTTTGTCCCTGGTCCTTGACGGGGGTAGTGCCGATGAGTTTGACATGGGCAGGTAAGTTGTTCTTCCCAGCTTTCTCTGATGGTTGGGAAGAAGGCTGACTCTTGTAGTCACAACTGGCGATGAAGAGTGTGGCAAGTATGGCGAAGATAATCTTTCTTTTCATGTTGTATGAACTTTATTTTGTACAAATTGCTTTTAATTGGCTGCAAAGATACTATAAAAATCTATAGTATTGCTCATATCTCAAAGAAAAAGTGTAACTTTGCATCCTAAAAAGATATATATGACATTCATGAATGATAAAATAAAAGAATTTGAGGTGATGGCTCCTGTGGGATCTCGCGAATCCCTGGCTGCAGCTATCCAAGCCGGAGCAGATTCTGTCTATTTCGGTATCGGCAAGTTGAACATGCGTTCACATTCTGCCAATCATTTTACCATCGATGACCTGCGTGAGATCGCTGCTACCTGCAATGAGCATGGTATCAAGACTTATCTCACCGTCAATACCGTTATCTATGATGATGATATTGCCACGATGAAGGAGATTATCGATGCTGCTAAGGAGGCTGGCATCTCGGCTGTCATCGCAAGTGATGTGGCTGTGATGAGCTATTGTAATGAAGTGGGCGAGGAGGTTCATCTTTCTACCCAGTTGAATATCTCCAATACGGAAGCGCTGAAGTTCTATGCCCGCTTTGCTGATGTTTCGGTGCTGGCTCGTGAACTGAATATGGATCAGGTGAAGCATATCCACGAACAGATAGAGCAGCAGAATATCTGTGGTCCTATGGGCAAGCAGATTCGTATTGAGATGTTCTGTCATGGTGCGCTCTGCATGGCAGTTTCCGGCAAGTGCTATATGAGCTTGGCTAATGCCAACCGCTCTGCCAACCGTGGTGAGTGTGTGCAGATTTGCCGCCGCAGCTATACGGTAACTGATAATGAAACGGGCAATCAGCTGGAAATCGACAATAAGTATGTGATGAGTCCTAAGGACCTGAAGACCATCCGCTTCATCGACCGTATGATGGATGCCGGTGTGCGTGTCTTCAAGATAGAAGGTCGTGCCCGTGGTCCTGAATACGTTTATACTGTAGTAAAGTGCTATAAGGAGGCGATTGCTTCTGTACTGGAGGGTACTTTTACAGAGGAAAAGAAGGATGCCTGGGACGAAAGATTGGCAACTGTCTTCAACCGTGGTTTCTGGGATGGTTATTACCAGGGTCAGACACTCGGCGAATGGAACAAGCACTATGGTTCGGTAGCAACAGAGAAGAAGGTACTCGTAGGTAAGGTGATGAAGTACTTCTCCAAGCTCGGTGTGGCTGAGGTTGCTGTGGAAGCTACTACCTTCAATCAGGGCGATAAACTTCTGATTACAGGAAATACTACTGGCGTGATGTATCTCCATGCTGACGAAATCCGTTATGATCTGAAACCAGTAGAGACAGCCAAGCAGGGTTGGAGAGTATCTATCCCTGTGCCAGATAAGGTTCGTCCGAATGATAAACTCTATAAATTAATTACCGTAAACGAAATAAAGGAAATAAAATAATGGCTACAATCAATGATTTGCAGGATGAAGTAGTAGAGGAATTCCAGGACTTCACCGATTGGATGGATAAGTATCAGATGCTCATCGACTTGGGTAATGAATTGGCTCCTCTTGATGAGAAATATAAGAACGAGCAGAACCTCATCGATGGCTGTCAGAGCCGTGTATGGTTGCAATGCGATTATGAGGATGGCAAGCTCGTGTTTACTGCTGATAGTGATGCTCTTATCGTAAAGGGTATCATCGCTCTTCTGATTCGCGTATTGAGCGGTCATACTCCTACGGAGATTATGGATGCTGATCTTTATTTCGTAGAGAAGATAGGTTTGAAGGATCATCTGAGTCCAACCCGCAGCAATGGTCTTTTGGCGATGATCAAGCAGATTCGTATGTACGCTTTGGCTTACAAGACCAAGGAGGCTGAGGCTTAATTTCCCTACATGGTATCATCAGAAGTATCATATCATGCGTAAGTTAAGAACGATAGAGATGAATCGCCTCACCGTGGAGGAATTCAAGGAGGCAGAGAAACTTCCCCTGATAGTAGTCTTGGATGATGTGCGTTCATTATATAATGTAGGAAGTGTTTTCCGCTCTTGCGATGCTTTCCGTGTAGAGGCTGTATATCTGTGTGGTATTACCGCTACTCCTCCTAATGCCGAGATTCACAAGACGGCATTGGGTGGCGAGGATAGTGTAGATTGGGAATACTTCAAGACCACCGAGGAGGCTGTGGAGAAGTTGAAGCAGAAAGGCTTTTTTATTTATAGCATCGAACAGGTGGAAGGCTCTACCAAACTCCAGAATCTGCCAGAGGCTCATCATAAGATATTTCATCAGCCATCGGAGCAAGAAAAGCAAGAGAAATCTTCACTCCCTTCCGGCTACGCCGTCATCTTCGGCAACGAGGTGAAGGGTGTCAAGCAGAACATCGTGGATATGAGCGATGGCTGCCTGGAGATTCCTCAGTTTGGAACCAAGCACTCGTTGAATGTCAGCGTAACGGCAGGCATTGTGGTTTGGGAGTTTGCCAAACTCTTGAAGCTATAAGCGGCATTCAAGCTGATTTCGTATTCATATAGACTGCTTTAATCTTTGAATTAAGCAGTTCATTATAAGTTGAGTTCATGCCAAACTTGGATTTTTTTGCCAAGTTTGGCATGAACTCGTTTGGTAATATCAAATAAAAAGCGTATCTTTGTCGCTTATCACCACTTCTCATACAACTTTTTCATAATGGGATTTGTATCCATAATTGTTGTCCTACAATATTGCTTTTTGTGCCACTTTTATGGCATCCCGTTTCAGTGCAGAGTCATTTTCATTTCCTACAGCATCGATCACTTTATCTGCGAGCCACAGCTTCAACATCTCATTTTCATCCTGATGCAGCAATTCTGCAAGTTTAACCACTTGCTCTCGCTTAGCTCGTCTGTCTCCACGCTCAATTTTACTGAACATGGGAGTGTCAATTTCTAATGCTGCCGCCAATTGGCGTTGCAGGAGCTTCTGCTCATCTCTGAATTCTCTTATCTTGTTTCCGAGTAACATATCTTTTATTTTTTACGATTCTAACTCCGTTATAATATGATTCTTTCGACGTAAATCGGTTCAAATTACGACCTATTAAACCTCAATTGGTTAATATTGGGTCGTAAAAAGGTCGTAATTCACAATTTAGGTCTTATTACGACCTTATTATCCACTTTCGTCCTTTGGTTGTTATTAATTTATTTTCATCCATCTCTACAAGCAATTTGCCCACCATGCGCAATTGTTGTTCGTCTGTTTTGTTGGAGGGAAGTACATCCCTCAAGTATTCATAAATACTGTCTCGCTTTGCCCCTTCGTCACCTGCGTTTTGTAAGAATTGCAGTATCATCTGGCGTAATTTCTCCTTATCCAATCCTTTTGTTTTTGTGTATGAAGGCAGTTGGTGAGTGTTCTTTGCAATGCTAAGAGAAATACTGTAATGCGGAGCCTCACCTTCTATCAGTCCACGTTTGAGCAAGTCTTGCGCTATATCCTCATGAATGGTTCTACCTTTTTGTACTGCGTCCGCTTGAGAATCTTCCCATAGCGAGAATACGTGAGTGGCAAGTGTAATCTCTTATTACCTTTTTCCTTTTCCCTACATTGGATGCAACCAGACAACTAAACAACCAGACAACAAAATCTTCATTTCACGAATCCTTTGCCCACCCATTTCAGGCTGTTCCAGCGCTGGACGAAGATGATGCCACGGATGTTTTCATCGAGGACGAAGGCAAACCACATACCGATGAGACCGAAGCCGAACACGATGCCGAAGAGATAGCCGAAGCCTACTCCTACTATCCATTGCACTATGAGGCCGACATAGAAAGGGAAGAAGATGTCGCCGGTGGCACGTAGTGTGTTGGTAGCCCAGATATTGATACATTTGCCTATTTCGAGCAGTACGTCTATCCAGAAACACCAGCATACCAGACGGGCTATCTCCTGATTGTCTGTCAGATAATCGGTAATCAGCGGTCCGCACAGCGCACATACCACGGAGAAGAACATGCTTACCATGGATCCGCGATGCCAGGAGAACTTGCCCATGACGTATGAGGCGTGGTTCTTCTCCACGCCAGTGAGATGTCCCACCATGATGCTGCTGCCCTGGGCGATGCAGATGGCGTAGAGATATACGAACATCACGATGTTGCCCACATAGATACGCGCAGTCAGAGCCTCGTTGCCTATCATGTTGATGAAATAGATAAGCACCAGCTGCTGGAGGTTGTAGGATATGTTTTCACCGGCAGATGGCAAGCCGATTTTGAGCAGACGGCGCATCTCCTGATAAGGAAACGGACGGAAAAGACGGAGCGGGAACCGTGGAATCTGCTTGCGCTGGAGCATCACGATGAGTATTATCATGGAGACGGTGCGTGAGATGCTGGTGGAGATAGCGGCGCCTTCAGCGCCCAATGCCGGCATTCCGAATTTGCCGAAGATGAGGGTATAGTTGCCGATGATGTTGAGAATATTCACCACCACTATGACCAGCATCGGATATATAGGCTTGTTTGCACTGCGGAGTATGGCACTGATGGTGGTGGTGATGGCTTGTGCGAAAGCGAATCCGCCCACTATCTGAAGATAAGGAACGCCGTCCGTCATCAGTTCGGGGCGCAATCCCATGAGCGAAAGTATGGTTTCCGCGAAGCAGAAGAGACACAGGCTCGACAGGAGTCCGAAGGAAAGATTGAGCAACAGCGCCACTCCGCTGACGGCTACGAAGCGGTCCTGCAGTTTGGCTCCGAAGTACTGTGAGCAGAGCACCGATGTGCCGGCATTGATGATGGTGAAGAGAAGAAAGACGAGCTGCAATATCTGATTGTCCATACCCACTGCCGCCACTGCGTCATCACTGTGCTGGCTGAGCATGAATGTGTCCACACCTCCCAGGAGAAAGGTGAGAAGAGTCTCCAGCAGAATGGGGAATACCAGTCTGTTGAGCTGTTTTTTCAGGTCTGTTACGTTGTTCATCCTTGTGTTATCCTATGTCTATTTCTTTGTGACTGAAGTTGTGCAAATGACTAACGTGCTGCTAGTCAGTAATAAAAAATCAACAGACTAACTTTCATTCTTCACTCTTCATTCTACATTCTTCATTTCGATTCGGCGTGCAAAGTTAGGAAAATATCCGGTGATAAAAAAGAATGAATATACCAATCTCACAGACCATGCTTTTTTCTTGTCATATAGCAAGAAAATGAAATCAGGGACATAAGAGTATTACTCGTTATGTCCCTGCATATTATTCCTTATGCCCTATGCGAATTCGAATAGGGAAGCGAAGCCAGTGATGGTGAATACCTGCTTGATTTCCGGACTTACCCCCGTGATGATTATCTTGCCGCCCTTGGCTATTGTTGCCTTGCGGAGGGTGAGAAAGAGGCGCAGTCCGCTTGAGGATATGAACTCAAGATTCTTGCAGTCGAGCGTGATCTGCTTGTCCGCATTGTCGATGAGTGGTGTCATGTCGCGTGAGAACTGTACTGCTGTTGCCGTGTCCAGACGACCTGAGAGGATGCCTGTGACGGCATTGCCTTCTATCTTGATGTCCAATGTCATAGAGATTATACTTTAGATGTTTATATGTTCTTTTTCATTATCAATATGTTGTGTCCCTCCAACCGCTCGTATCTCACGTCGTCCATCATCTGCTTGATGAGGAAGATGCCGAGTCCGCCGATGGGACGTTCTTCCGCTTTGGAAGTAAGGTCGATGTTGTCTCTCGGCTCTGTAGGGTCGAAAGCCACGCCTTCGTCTATCAGTCGGAATATGAGACACCTGTTTATCTTCTCCGCTTCGAGGGTTACGGTGCCTGAAATGTCTTTCGGGTAGGCATATTTGACAGAGTTTGACAATGCTTCATCCAAGGCGAGCTGGAGCTTGAACAATGTATCGCGTGCGATACAGAATCCCTCGCTTACCTTCTCCACGAATGGAGTGAGCTTGGCAATCTCCTCGATGCAGTTGTTTATGATCAACCTGTAGGTCATTGTAGTAGGTGAAATAATGGCAGTAGGCTGGAGTGGTTCGTGCAATGAAGGAAACCGTTTGCGTGATTGTCGGTCCATCATCTGAATTGTCCAGCGTAGCTGCAGGGTTGGTTTCTCTATGTAATTGTATTGCAGGGATTATTGTTCCTGTGCGAGCTGTGCCTTCTTTATCCTCCTTCTGTAGATTACCAGAGCCGCAAGGAAACCGTATGCCACGACTTGTATCCAGAGTGAACGCACCTCTGGAAGTACATCGCCGATGCGTGCTCCCATGCTGCTCATTCGGACAAATCCGCGGATGCCGAAGGTGGAAGGGATGAATTCAGCCACTGTAGCCCAGATTCCTGGCAGAGCACTCTGTGGCCATGATATTCCGGAGAGGAAGAGCATAGGCACGGAAGTGAACACCACGATGAGCATCACGTTCTCTCGATAGCGCACAAAGTCGCTCAATGTGATGGAGAAGAACACACAGGAGAGGACGAACGGAATCATGAACAGCACCCAGTCATACAGATGCATCATCATCACAAAGCCGAAGAAGCGTGGCACAGCGAGGGTGGTGTATGACAGCATGACGAAGAATATCATGAAATATGCCAGTCCTTTGCCCAAAAGGGTAGGGATGACACCGTGGATGGAACGGAAGTTCCGCTCGCGGTCAGTGCCTGCAAGCAGTCCGACAGCGAGGAACATCGCCTGCTGGATGACGAGTATCAGCACGCCGGGAAGGATGAAATTGCCGTAACCAGCCGTGACATTGAAGATAGGCACTTCCTCATAGTCGAGCGGTTTGGCGGATATTTCCTCTTCACGGGATGTGTAGTTGCTAGCCAACTGGGTCTTTATCTCGTCGCCCAGTAGTCCTGAGACGGCGGTGGCAGTCTGGAATATCGCCTTGTAAGTCAGCATATAGCTCATGTCGCAATATACGCTGACGAAGGCTTGCTCATGTCGTCCTGCCTTGATGGCGAAGTCATGAGGGAAATAGAGGATGCCGTAAGCCTTGCCATGTCCTATCAGATCTCTGCCTTCCTCAATGCTTCCGGTCTGGAAAGCCACGGCGACATCGGGCGAAGCGTCGAATTTCTGGATAAATTCACGGCTCAGTGCTGAGTGGGAATCATCGACCACGACGACTGGTACCTCCCTGACCACCTCGTTGTTGTATATCCAGGAATAGACGATAGGATAGGTCAATGGCAATATGAGGCAAAAGAGTATCGCGCCCTCGTCCTTGAAGAGGGTCCTGATTTCTTTCATCCATATTTCCAATATTTGTCTTATCATTTCTTTGTTGTTATGTTGTATGGCGGTTATGCTGTCTGGTTGGCAGTTGGTTAAATGAAATATCAACGGATAAAGGCATACCAAAATACTTCTATCGTTTGTCTTCGTTGATATTTACAGGTCATATATAGCTGACCGGCAGCCAATATTTTACCACCATTTCTTTTTCTTGTTGTAAAGAAGTATCACTTCACTTCTTCATTCCGCATCCCGATATCAGTTATAATGTGTAATAATACTTTCTGAGCACCTTGCCCAAACGCAGATAGAGAAGCCACGGCAATGCCACGAAGAGAAGCAGCATAAGGATGTAAGGCAATGCGTCGGAGAGGGGATAAGTATTGAATACGCACAACTGATAGATCATATAGTAGTGGCGCAGAGGGAAGAGCCATGCCAGAGCCTGCAGCGGTGCGTCCATGGCAAAGACCGGGAATGCGCTTCCCACCAGGGAGAAACTGAGCACTCCCCAGAGCGAGCACACGCTCATAGCCATGCGCATATGAGGGATGAGAGCGAAGATGAAGAGCCCCAATCCCTGTGCTCCGATGACGGAAAGCAGTCCTAAAAGGGCAAGATGCCAGAATCCTCCCGGTGCGGGGAAATGGAGAATGCCGAAGAGATAGAACATCTGCAGATACATCACGGTGAGGAATATCAGTGTCTGAGGCAGGAGTTTGCCGAGCACAGCCACGACTACGTTGTCTCCTGCAGTAGCCATCAGTTCCTTTGCGGTCTCAAATTTCATTTCGGTACCGAAACTGTAAGCCGTGATAAGGAAGATGAACAGGAGCAGACATCCAGGTATGAGCATGGTGCTCAGATAGATATTGTAGCTCACCCACGGGTTTCCTACGGTGTGGACATCAAGTGCTATAGGCTGCAGAACGGGCATGATGACCTCGTCTCTGTATCCTTTTGCAGTCAGAGTGGCTTTCCCCACTGCCGCAGAGCCCAATGTCGCCATGGTCTTAAGTTCCTTGAACAGCAGCGCACCCGCTGTAAGGGATGTGTTGGAGTAGTAGAAGGAAATCTTCGGCTGGCGTGAAGAGAGCAGGTCGTCCGTAGTGTTCTTCGGGAAATAGAGGAAAGCGTAGATCTCACCTTTCTGCATGGCATGGCGTGCTTCCTCGATGTTGGGATAGCGGGCCACTACCTTTGACGACTGGAAAGAGTCGAGCGTGCGGATGAGTTTGCGCGTTGTCGTAGTATTGTCATTATCGACCACACCAACAGGCATTTCCCCTGGCTGTCCATCCTGCATCAATGATGTGAAGAGAATGGTGACGACCAGAGGCATCATGACCATGCATGTCAGATAGATATGATGGCCCATAATGATGCGCATCTCGCGCAAGGCAACCTTGATGATGTTCATTTCTATTTCTTGATAACCAGAGACATGCCTGGACGAAGGCCTTCAAATTTCTGTGTAGGACGTGCTTCCACCTCGAAGGTCTTGAGGTCATACTGTCCGTTGCTCTTGGTAGCTTTCCATGTAGCGTAGCTTCCCTGGTCCTTGATGTGTGTCACTTTCATCTCGATGTCCTTGTTGAAGGCTGGGATAAAGGCGATGAACTTGTCGCCGGCTTTAAGTCCATTGAGCTGGTCCTCACGCACATTGAATGTGCCCCACATGTCGGACATGATGGAGATGGTCATGATTGGCGAACCGGTACCTACGAGTTCGCCCACCTTAGGATAGATATTGCTTACTTCTCCCTCAGCCTGTGCTATCTGTACAGTCTCATGGATGTAGGAGTTGACTTCCTGTATAGCGCCGTTGGCACGTGCTACCTGTGCCTTTGCTGCGCGCTTTTCCTCCATTCTTGCGCCGTTCTTAGCCATGTCATACTGGCTCTTGGCGGCTCTTTCCTGTGCTTCAAGGGCCTTGAAGGATGCGAAAGCCTCGTCGCGTTTCTGTTCGCTCATCACGCCTTCGTCAAAGAGACGCTGCACGCGGTCATAGGATTTGTGTGCAATCTCAAGTCCTGCCTTTGCCTGTTGCCAGATTTCGTATGCGCCATTGATTTGTTCCTGGCGTGCACCGTTCTGTGCCATGTCGCTCATGGCTGCGGCAGCGTTCTCCGCTCCCTCAGCCTGCAGTTTCTTGGCCTGTACCTCCGGTGCGTCGAGAATGGCGAGAGTATCGCCTACATGAACGTAGTCTCCCTCCTTGACACGGATTTCAAGGATGCGTCCCGGCACTTTGCTTGACACACGATACTCAGATACATCTACCTGACCCTGAAGGACTTCAGATTCGTTTCCGATGGTAAAGTAACCTACAATACCTATGATCAGGATGATTGCGGTAAATGCTGCTATGGCAATGAGTACGCTCTTGTGTTGTGATTTTTCTGATGCCATATATTGTCTGTTTTATGATTGTTATCTTTGTTTAATGTTCAGTTTTCTTTGTCTTTGGTCCATCCAGCTTTCGTACTTATCTTATGCCGAGAGCTTTCTTCATTCCAGCCTCGCTGAGACGCACGTCAATCTGGGCGTCAATCTTCTGTGACTGAGCCTGGTTCCATGCTGTCTGCGCCTCCATCACCTGGGTGACGCCCATCACTCCTTCGGAGAATCCGAGGTTGGCGCAGCGCAGGTTCTCGTCGGCACGCTTGATGTTCTTCTCTGCAGTGATGAGTCTCTTGTTTGCTTCGCTGAGCTTGTAGTCACACTGAGTGACCTGAAGTTCCACCTTTTCCCTTGCTTCCTCCAGTTCGTAGCGAGCCATCTTCGTGGCATACTTAGTGGCGCGCACTCTGTAAGCGCCTTCGCCCCAGTCGAGTACTGGCACACGAACCATTATTCCAACGGTCCACATGCCGTTGAAACTCTTGTCAAAGCCATTGAATAGGTTAGGGTTCGTGACCATATATCCACCTGTCAGCGCCACTTGCGGAAGTCTTGTGGCGCGGATGAGCTTGGTGTTCTGCTCGCTGAGCGACACTGCGTCGCCGAGAAGGCGAAGCTCCGGGCGATTGGCAGAAGCCATTTCATGGTCATATTGCTGTGATACAGTGCTCACGCTGACGTCGCTTGCGTCCTCGTCGGCAAGTTTCAGGTCGGTGTCGAGAGGCATTCCGCAAAGTTGGCAGAGCAACATCTTGGCAAGACTTAATCCATTGTCCACCTGCATCTTGGACATTTCAGCCTCGTTGGCCTTGACATCCACTTTCAGTCCGTCAGCTCTTGTAGCCACGCCATTGTCTATCATCTTGTGGACATCGCTGTTGAGCTTGTTGACGAGGTTGAGATAACTCTCTGCCAACTGCTGTTTCTGCTTGAGCGAAACCACAAGCCAGTAAGCCTGGTCAATGTCATAGAGCACATTCTGCTCAGTGGCATCGATGCTTGTGCCGGCCATCTGCTCAGCAATGTCGGCCATCTTGTTGGCTGCTGTGATTGCTCCGCCGAGGTAGATAGGCTGGTTTACTATTGCGCTTCCCACGATGATGCTTCGAGTATTGGTGCGGAAAGCGTCTTTGATGTCCTGTCCGAGCGCATTGCCGAAGCCCTCAAGCTGCTGTGCAAGTCCATGTGCCATCTGTCCGAAGCCCTGTGCTGCGCCGGCAGAAATGAAGCCACCCTGTGCCATCTGCGTCAAGGCATTTGACAGGGTGCTCTGGTCTATCTTTCCAGCGGCATTGCTGCCGAGATTGGTGAGACGGCTTTTCTGGTCATCGGTAAGGATGGAAACCTCCTTGCTTGACAGCATCCATCCTCCCACCACGTCGATGTGCGGGAGTCGCTTGGTGCGTGCTGCCTTGCGAGTCTGCATGGCCATCTGCTGCTTAGCACGCGATATGCTCAACTGCTTGTTGTTTCTCAGAGCCATCGCGCGACAGGAATCGAGCGTCAGCACTTGCGCACAGGCAGGAGATATGATGCATATCGTGCAAGCAATAAGTGATAATAATCTCTTCATATATCTGTTTGTGATGATATCCTATGGTGTAGGCAGATGGTAGGGGGTGAAATCCTGCTCCCTGGACCGTCTGCTGAGAATATGTAAATGTTATTTGAGGTTGAACGCTTTCTGGCCGATCATCTGTCCGTCGCAGAAGAGAGCGAGGCGATAAGTGCCGGCAGACTGCACCTCCTGGATGTTCCAATATACTGTGACAGGAGTGTTCTCACCGTTATATTCTATCTGTTTCTTGATGGAATACTGGAGGTTCTTGTTCTCATAAGGGAAGTTTCCAGCAGCGAGAGTGGTGCCTGTAGGGGTGGTGATGCGCACATATACGGTCTTTATGCCGCTCTGTGCAGTCACGTTGCGTGCAATGGTGAAATCCACTTTGAGCTGCTTTGCCTTTCCCACCTTCTTCTCTGTCTTGCCTCTTTTGTTGATAGGAGTGAGGTTGATGTTCGATGCGTCGAGCTGAGCGGCAATGGCTACTTTCTCTGTCAGCGAAGCCTTGTCGGCGCTGAGCACCTCGTTAGCCCTGTTGGAAGCTTCGAGATCTGCCTTCACTTTGGTGTTCTCGGCAGTGAGATGCTGGTTGAGTCGGTTGAGGGAGTCAATCTGGATGACGTACTGGCGCAGCACTGCGCGGACGTTGGCAAGTTCCTTCTTCAGTCGGGTGATTTCCCTTGCATCGGCAGATTTGGTCTCCTTGAGCTCTTTGAGGAGCTGCTGCGTACGGAGCTGTTCCTGAGTAAGTTGCGCGATGATGGAGTCATTGTTTATCTTTGTCATCATCTCGCTGTACTGATTGGCGAAATCCTGATACTCGTTCTCCATTTCTTTCTTGTCAAGCTCTGCAAGTTCCTGCATCTCCTGATTAGCTTTCTTTTCTGCGTCAAGTGAGAGAAAGAGGTAAACCAATCCTCCAGCCAGAACCAGAAGGAGGACAATCAATGGAATGAAAATCTTTTTAGTCATATTGTTTCAATAAATTTTCTTATTTTTCTTTTTGATATTTTACATTATTCCTTGCAAAGTTACTCATTTTCATCTTAATGGCAAACAAAATGATAAAGTAATGATGATTTGCTTACCTTTTTTAAGTCTTTTATGGAAAAATAGGTTTATATTTCAGAATTTTTGCCAAAGAAGTGTGTTGAATATTTCGTTTCCACAAGCGAAATGATTTTATTCGGATATTTGTTGTCTGCAAAATCAGACATTTGCCTATGGGTCGAGCTAAGCGAAATCAACCAGGCGTTTCAGTTATTCCAACCATATTTATGAATAAGAAAAATGGAACAAAACAGTGATGAAATAGCTATCAAAAGACGATAGCTAAGCTTTTACGATGTAATAGCATAGTTATTACAAGGTAAAAGCATAGATATTAGGCGGTAATATCTATGCTTTTACCACCTAATATCTATGCTTTTGCAATATTTTGAGTATCAGATTGTTACGATGGTACTTTCTTGCTGTTTTCCATAAGTGGAAAAATCGAACAATTTAGAAGTCGCAAGGTAGCGTCAGAAGCTGGTACATCAGCGTTTTTGCGATGCGCTTATGGCCGAGATCGTTAGGATGCAGACGGTCGGTTTCGGCATTGTTGAAGTATCTGGCGTGCTCATCCATCATGGGATAAAGGCCGCAAAGGGCATTGAGGTCAATGACAGGAACAGCCCAGATGTTGCTCGCCTCCTTCACGGACTCTATGTATTCCTCTATATATTCACCGCACTGGTTGGTGTAATCCTCAGAGCATTGCCAGTTCTTGTCGTTGGCATGGAAGTTCTGACGATGGATAGGAGTGAGCAGAACTATCTGCTTCTCGGGGTACATACGCTTCACTTTGTCGAGTGCGATGTTGATTCTGCCACGGTAGGTGTTCTTGTCCATGCAGAGATACTGGCGCTTTCTTGGCGTCATCTTCTTCATCTGGCCGTGACCATACATCACTTCCTCGTTCTTTTCATCATACCATTCGCCTATCTTCACGCCGTTGTTGTAGTCGTTTGTGCCGATGAAAATGATGATAGCATCGATGGAATCGCCATGCTCGGCAAAGCATTTGTCTGCCTGACGCGGAATATCATCCCACATCCTGCCGCTCACTGCATAGACATAAGGAGTGATGCCGAGCCATTCCTGCAGGCAGGTCCAGTATTTCTTCTTGCTTGCTTTGTTGCGGGGGTCGGTGATGGAGTCGCCGAAATATGCCACTTTCTTTCCCTGCCAAGGGTGCTGGAACATGGTCTGGGCTGAAAGGGCGAGAGGGAAAAGGAGCAGGAAAGCAATCATTATGCTTCCCCATTTGGCCATAATTGATTGGCTGAATCCCTGGTGTCTGTCTTTGTTGTTCATTAGTAGTCAGAGTTTTTTTAATTCATAATGCATAATTCATAATGCATAATCTTCATTTAATTCATAATTCATAATGCATAATTCATAATCAGTTGGCAGGATAGTTCCCCGCTTAACCTAATTATGAATTATGCATTATGAATTATGAATTGATAATTGTACTACGCCATTGCATCCACAAGAGCCTGAAGCTGAGGCAGGTCGCTGTCCTTCAGGCGGCTCCAGATGGTGACGGTAGGCTCCACTATCTCGATGTTCTTGAAGGATTCGAGCTGCTTTTTCATCGTCTTTGCAGCGGAAGGAGCCCATGAACCATTCTCGATGATGCCCACCTTGCGGTTCTGGTAAGCCTTCATCTCAAGGTGATGGATGAAGTCGTACATAGGAGGGAATACGCTTGCATCATAACTTGCAGCGGCAAGGACGAGGCGATTCATGCGGAAAGCATCCTCTATGGCTTCAGCCATGTCGTCACGGCAGAGGTCGGTGATTGCCACTTTGCCGACGTTTTTCTCACGGAACATCTCCGCAACCTTCTCTGCCACTACCTTCGTTCCGCCGTGGATGGAAGCGTATGCGATGAGTACGCCCTCTGTCTCTGCATCATACTTTGACCATGTGTCATAGAGACCGATGTAGTAACCGAGGTTTTCCTTGAGCACAGGACCGTGGAGCGGACAGATGACAGCTATGTCGAGAGCGGCTGCTTTCTTGAGAAGCTTCTGTACAGGAGCACCGTATTTGCCACAGATGTTGAAGTAATAGCGGCGTGCTTCGCAAGCCCAGTCCTCGTCAGCGCTGAGCGCGCCGAACTTGCCGAAACCGTCGGCAGAGAACAATACCTTGTCTTTCGCATCGTAACTTACCATCACTTCCGGCCAGTGAACCATTGGAGCGGCATAGAAAGTCAAGGTATGCTCGCCGAGGCAGACGCTGTCTCCCTCCTTGATTACCTCGATGTTGGCTGTAAGGTCCTTCTCCGGGAAGAACTGTCCCAGCATCTTCACTGCCTTTTCTGATGTGAGTATCTTTATTTCCGGATATTTGTCAGCCACTTCAGCGACGAGAGAAGCGTGGTCAGGCTCCATGTGGTGAACCACGAGATATGAAGGTTTTCTGCCGTTGAGGGCCTCCTCAAGGTTCGCCCACCAATCCTTTCCCTTTCTTGCGTCAGCGGTATCCATGATTGCTATTTTCTCATCTTCGATAAGATAAGAGTTGTATGAAACGCCATTTGGCACTACATATTGGCTTTCAAAGAGGTCGATGTCCAAATCATCTACCCCGATGTACTTGATAGTTGGTGTGATGTTGCTGATCATTGTATAGTTTTTTTTGTTGGTTATTTTTCTTTTCCTTATGCAGATAGTATTCCCGAATACACCTTATTTAATATATATAGCCTTCGGCTCAGCGATAGGACGGAGCATCTTGCCTATCTGTTCCTTCGCGTTGAGGCGTGCGGTGTTGAGGTTTTCTTCCGTCAGACATCGTGTGAGCATTCGCTGTCGGGCACGCTCATACATCGCCTTGCGGTCCTTGTTGCTCCATTTTCCTGTCTCGAAGAATGAGCGACTGCTGGCTTCATCGATGAAATTCTGGTCGAGAAGTTTCACCTCCGGCAGAGTGATAACGATGGTGTCGCCCTTTGATGAAATCCAATCCTTCGAGCAGTCACGCAGGTCAATGCCCAGACTCAGCGTGCCATAGTAGATGCGAACAAGTTCGTCGTCAGAGAAAAAGCCGGTCCTCACGGTGTCAATGAGTTCCTCATCGCTGACAGAGAGAAACTCCCACTGCCCGATGCTCCTCATCCTTTCCACTATGGTAGGGGTGACATCAATGTCATCATTGGAGGTAAAAGACAGCGAACTGTCATTCGTGGCATTGCAAAACCATACCACGCAGACCACTACAGCTATGATTGCAAGGCTCGCAAGCATAATGGTAAGCTTGTTCATGCCATTAGTTATTCCTTCGAATAATCGTGTTGTTTTTGCCATCAGTTCTGAATGAAATGGTTATATTACTGTCCTTGAAGCCCAGCATCTGCATGATAGGCACGAGTTGTCTTGCGGCGCTCTCCCTTGCCATTTCCTTTATGCCGAGCTTTGGAATGTCTTTCTGTATCGCGTCACGCCCCTTCTTCTCGTAAGACTGCAGTTCCGCATCGGTGAAATTGCTGCGTGTAAGAGCCACATACTGCCTTACGCCGTCGTGGTCGATGTGCGTCTCGGTGATGGAAACCTCGGGTTGAGGCAGGAAAATCACGATTCTGTCACCGTCGCGCACTATGTCCTGGTCGGTAATCTTGCCCATGTCGATGCTTGCCTTTATGGTGGCGTAGAGCGGAATTGCCACCTTTCGCTTTCCTGTAGGCAGGTCGATGGAGATTTCTTTGCCCAGTATTTTTCCTGAGAGGTTGGTCACGTCATCGTGGGTGATGATCTTATGCACCTTGACTTCGGCGGTGTTCAGACGTGAACATCGCTTTATCTGCGTAATCATGACGCTTAAAGTGTCGATTCTTACCGTATCTTCTGCCGGTTTTTCGGCTTCATGCGTGCAGCCTTTGGTAAGGAAAAACGACACGACAAAGATAAGGCAAATTGCAGACAAAATACATATATAAAGGTGAATTTTCTTCATTTCGACGCAAAGTTAGTGAAAAAAAGCAAATAATGTCGATTTTCTTCCCAAATTTTTTCTTAGTTATTAAACTTTTATGTATATTTGCAGTCGAAAAGATAGAAGAAGTAATTCACACAAACAAAAAACAAATTTTTAAGTAGTATGAAACAGTTTATTCTATCTTTGATTGCAATGCTGGCAATCACAGCGTCAGTTTTCGCACAATTTCAAGGCGACAACGGTCAGCGACCACGTTTCAATCGTGAAGAGATGATTAAGGCCCGTACCGAAATGATGGTAAAGAAATATGGCCTTAATGCTGAACAGGCAGCCGCTCTCTTGGCTCTCAATGAGAAGCAAATGCCAATGATGCGTCATCCACGCCATGGTCAGCAACCGGAAAAAGCCGACAGTACAGCACAGCGCCCACGCAGAGAAGGCAAGAAAGCCGAAGGTATGGGAGAACGAAAGGATAGAGGTCATCGCTTTGGAGGGCAGAATATAGAAGCCTACAATGCGGAACTTCAGAAGATAATGACTGCTGAGCAGTACAAATCATATCAGGAATATATGGAGAAAATGAGGAAAGAAGGTCCTCGTCGCCGCCAGAATCGAGACTGATAATTTCTAATCAATTGTCAAATAATAGTTTATTGTGGCGACAATAAAGATTAGATAAAAAGAATTGTAGTAAATAGATTTAACACATTTATCATAGGTTTGAATTTTAGTAATCTTAGTTTTTCGTCATGGGGTGGTGATCGTTGTGAAACGGGTGCCACCTATTTTTTTCCCAAATCTATGTGTCTGATGCCATTACTTAGTGTTTCGCTTGCTTTTGAGAGATGGAAGTCAATTAGAATTCCATCCTGAAGCCGACGCGGAAGCCATCCTTTCCTGCTGTAGGAAGGTGCTTATAGTTGATACGGTGGACGTAAAGCACACGGAAAAACTTGAAGATATTGTGCAGACCTACAGAGAATTCCATGTATGGACGCTTGGTGTCCATGACGTAACAGCCTTGTGGAAACGCCATGAGAGTATTGCTATTCCAGTTTTGAGGCAAGTTAGGATTGTTCTTATCTGACAGTCCTCCCCACAGAATACAGAAGCCTGCGCTCTCACGCCACTTGAGTTGACGGATGAGAGGAATGCGATGCAGCAGTTTTCCGGCAAAGTCCCAGTCCCACATCAGTGAGGCATAACGGTCATTGAGGAACTCCATATTGTTGATAAGGTTGAAGCATTGCTGCTGAACAATATAGGAAAGGTTTGACGCTGGCGTGATAAGCAGAGGATAAGGCACCTGATCCCACTGGTAACCAACCTTGAAATTCCACGTCATTCTGCCCCATGAGTTGAGCCAGAAGCGGCGGTATATGCCTGCTTCTGTCACGTTGTATGAGTACTGTCCGCCCATAACTCCCTTCAGACCAATGGTATGTGAGAGCGTGAAGACCGTGGCATCACGGTTTACAAGGATTCGTCCTTGCTTGGAATTGGTGTATATTCTGCCAGGGGAATATTCGAGTTCGAGAGACAGTTCGGTATTTTTCATCTTGCCATTGTGCAGGCTGTTCTCGTCGATGTCATAGTAATCTTCCCACGGTCCGCCGGTATAAGCCTTGCCATCCTTAGCATAATCGCCGATAGACTTGAAGAGAAGTTCACCGATAGCTTCGTTTTCCTCCACTTTAGCCTGTGCATCAATCTTGAAACCCCATTCGGTTTCGTATTTGAAATTGATGCGCTGCGCGTTTGAATACATGCGTTTCGACACCTTACTCCATTTCATTGAGGTAAAGACATTATCCTTATCGTTGGATGAAAACTTGTCACTTGGCGAGCCGCTGTCGTAAGAAGAGGTCAAGGAAATGGTTCTTTGAGGGTACTCCGACGGCAGATATTTCTTCCCATTGAGTGAATATGTGAGCGAGCCACGATAGTAATTGCTGTTAGATTTGAAGCCATGAGCGAGGAATCCCGAGAAGAACACGTGCTTGTTGAGGTTTGCCGTGGTCATGCCAGACAGTCTTAGGCGGAAGGCATCGCTGCTATTGAAGGAGAACATCGAGTTTATCGGACCGAGATCAAACTTGCTCGGGTGCTTATCTGTGCCGGTTTCGATGAAGTTTTCGATGAGTGTCTTGGCGGCAAAGAGCATTATTCCGAAGCCGTTTGACATCCTCATCTCCTTGATAAACTTGCCCATATTCGCCTCGGACCGTGTCAGAGGGGCCTTGCGGTGGCTTTCCCAGAAGGCGATGTCGCGCAGTTCAGCGTCCGGATCGGTCTTTATCTTCTCCAGTCCGTGGAGCTTTGACTCGCTGATAGGGTTGAAATCATACTTGTCTCTCGTGGAAGTCCTGACTATAAGATAGTTGCCGAGCGCACGATTGACGGTCATCTCTATCATCATCTCATTCTTTGTGAGCACCCAGTCCTTGCTTGGCAGCTGGTCATATTCCTGTGAAATCCTCATGTCATCTATGAAATTGATGTCTGTGCGCTTAGGCAACGTGAGGGAAACACGCTTGACATGATAGGTGGAATCTTTGAGAATGAAGAGGTCTCCGCTGAATCCCACGTCCTGCTGGTTGTTTGGCAGGAAAGTGAGATGTATGCAGGAGTCCCGTTCAATCTTCAGAGTGTCAATGATATAGAATCGGTAAAAGCCTATCGCCTCTTTGGCAATAGGGGAGAGGAACGTGCGTTGGAGCAGGCGGATGTCATCATCATAGATGTCCACTTCAGAGAAAACGTCGGCTGAAACGGCATTAAGTATGGCGCCGGTCTGTATCAATTCGTTGACACCTTCCGACCTTTCGCCGAGTATTATCTTGCGTTCCTTCTTCGGTTCCTTCCGGTAAAGCACCTGAGAGATGCGCTCCGTGACGGAAACCGGGAGGATAAGCTGGTCATTCAGAGGCGATTCCTCCACCTGGTTCCTCATGTATCTGCGCTTGCTGATAAAGCCTTCGTTGAGGGCTTCGGGAGAGATGCGGTTGAGGGAGAGGGTCAGTTTCTCGTAGTTGTCGTAGCTATAGAAGTCCTTGTTTTCCAATTTGTTGCTGCGTTTTGCGGCAATGACGCGCTTCATCAGTTCGACGGCAGGATTGTTTTTGCGTGAGTATTTTGACTTCTTTGATTTTATTACCACCTCATTGAGTTCGTTGTCACCGCTTCTCATCCGTATGGTGAGGCGGTTTGGCGTATCCTCTGTTACGTTGATGTGGTAGGGCTTATAGCCCACAGCCGAGATTGTGAGCATCAGTCCGTTGTGCCTTTTGATGGAGAAATGTCCGGATGAGTTGCATGAGGTGGCGATGTTTCGCATCTTGTAAGCCACGCTGGCAAACGGGATGCTGTCACCTGTAGCCTCGTCGAGCACGACTCCAGTGATCTGGGCATTCGCAACTAAGGCAAAAGCCCAGAGAATCAGGATGAGTATAGTGCTCTTTAAGTGCTTCATTATTTATGTTTTTATGTTGGGGAAAGCTCGCTTTCTCAGCTTTGTCTTGTTGTTTTGTCGTTTTGTTGTCTGGTTATTTCGTTTTTGCATTTTACAAAACAACAAAACCACAAAATGGCAAAACC
>OQVL01000214.1_pt1 | contig 26910 bp, 20 predicted proteins | sample 1691501 | NCBI WGS metagenome assembly OQVL01 (sample SAMN03418253, study PRJEB22391) | human gut metagenome | biome: human-gut; feature: organic feature; material: feces | host: Homo sapiens | place: Tanzania | collected 2013-01 | reverse complement strand
TCACCACACCATCAATATAACAACAGGGGAGATAAAGAACTGGAGATGTTTCCCTGATGAATTCGACAGAGAATATACTATGGAAGAGGTCATGTCAGACTGGAAAAAATTTGACAGAAGCCTCACATTCCATGGAATAACATATAGAACACAGTTTTACCATGATAATGGAGTCAGACTTGCAGAAAAAGTATTCTACGAGGATCACGAATATGCGACATATCCATGCTGCTTGGCAAAATCCATACTGCCACTCGATATGTTCGTGTACGAGTACAGGATCGGGGATGTGTCCCAGAGCGTATCCGCGCAGAATCAGCTCAAGAGAATCGACCACACAAAGATGGTCATAGTAAAGATGCTCAAGAACAGAGAGGACATCTCGGAGCAGTGGGCTCTTGAATACTGCGACAAGAAGATACATCTTCTTTTGCTGAGCTTCATGGTAACTTCCATGCTGTGCGATTCCGACAGAAAGAGAGGTGTTGCACGGGTAGATCAGCTTATGAGTTATATAGCCAAGAGAGACAGACACGTCGTTGATATGACATTGAAGCACTACAAGATACTTAAGCTTCTGAATGCTGCGCATGTGGGTCTGGAAGGCTACAACAAAATGCTTAATTCAAAGCTTTACAACAAGGTAAGGCACAATAAGAGTTTTGAATAGATTTACTATGGAGGATTAACGAAAAATGAAAGTAAAAAGCGGAAGCTTTTTAGAAGTTTTTAATTATAAAGATCTTTTAAATCAGCTTGTTTCAAGAGATATAAAGTTAAAGTATAGAAGAAGTTTTCTTGGATATGTGTGGAGTATCCTGAACCCATTGCTCATCATGATCGTAATGGTTATCGTATTCTCCAAGATGTTCAACAGATCGATACCACACTTCCCTGTGTACCTTTTTGCAGGACGTATACTGTACGAATTTGTAATAGGTGCATGTGGTAAGGCGCTTGGAAGTATAACAGATAATTCGTCACTGCTCAAGAAAACGTATGTGTCAAAGTTTATGTTCCCGCTGGCAAAGATCACAAGCTCACTTGTTGACTGCCTGTTTTCACTGGGAGCGTTTCTTATCGTTATCATATTCACACGTTCACCATTTTACTGGACGATGCTGTTGTTCCCGTTTATATTCCTTCAGGCCTATATATTTGCCTGTGGACTGGGCTTTTTCCTTGCACAGCTCCATGTATTCTTCAGAGATACAAGATATATATGGAATGCGATCACCACAGCGTGGATGTACTGTTCAGCGATATTCTATCCTATAGATATGCTGCCAGACTGGTTGAAGTTACTTGTGAATTACTTCAACCCACTGTATGTATATATCAAGCAGTTTAGATGCATAGCGCATCAGGGAGTGATGCCTGATCTCACTACTATCGGTCTCGGATTCCTCTATGCATTCCTTTTCTTTGGACTGGGAGTGCTGTGTTTCAAGAAGAATCAGGACAAGTTCATTCTGTATATTTAGGAGGTGCGGCAGTTGGCTAACGTAGAAGAGAAAAAGAACGAACTTGATGATAAGAAGATTTTCACCTCAAATGCACAGCGTACAACAACTGTGGCAAAGGGTGAGACCATTATAGAGCTCAAGGATGTGACCATAAGATTCAACAAGAACAATCTGAAGGTGGACAATCTGAAAGAGTATTTTATAAGACTTGTGACAAAACAGTTGATGTTCCAGGAGTTCATAGCGTTAAAGGACATCAATCTTGATATAAAGAAGGGCGAGGCGTGGGGCTTCCTTGGAACAAATGGTGCCGGAAAATCCACCCTGCTCAAGGTAGTCAGCAGAATATTGAAGCCTGCCAGCGGTACTGTCAAGGTATCGGGAACTGTGGCAGCCCTCATAGAGCTTGGAGCCGGAATCGACCCACAGCTCACGGCCCGTGAGAATATATACCTTAACGGAACTCTGCTGGGATATTCAAAGGCATTTATAGAGTCAAAGTTTGACGATATAGTTGAGTTTTCAGAATTGCAGGAGTTCCTTGACTCTCCGGTCAAGAACTTTTCTTCAGGTATGAAGACCAGACTTGCATTCTCCATAGCGACGGCGGTTGAGCCGGATATTCTCATTGCGGATGAGATACTTGCTGTAGGTGATATGCGATTCAAGAAGAAGTGTGCGGCCAAGATGACTGCCATGCTGGAGGATGGAACGACTCTGCTGTATGTATCCCACAACATAGCTGCTGTCAAGAAGCAGTGTAACAAGGCTATGTGGCTGGATCATGGAAATGTGGTTATGGTGGGAGATGCCGATACGGTATGCGATGCATTCAAGGCCGAGATGGATGCACCTGCACCGGCAAAGACCCAGAGCAAGGATAAGAAATAACAAGAAATCAGGCAAGATGTTTGATATACAACACAGGAGGATTGGATAATGTTACAGAATGTGAAGTTGCAGAATGTGATGCTGCAGATGAATCTGGATGTGAACTTGATAGAGTATCCTGAATTCAGCGCCATTGGAAAGGGAGAGGAATCACCATTTATATACGACTCAGAGAAGAAATGTCATGTTGTAGAGAAGCTCACAAAGGTTAATTTCATGAGCTATTACAACTGCATTCAGATAAAACGCTGGTCAGAGTATACAGGGGTGAAGAACTTCAAGCTCCACCTCACAATGAAGGGAAAAGCTACAATATCCGTATATGCAATATATTCAGCATCCGTTGCGGTTACCTACAATCCACTTGTATCACAGGTAGTTGAGAGTGATGAGGTTTCAGAGGTGGTTGTGAACATACCGGAGACAGATAAGGCTCTTGTAGGTTTCTATATGGATACCCTGGAAGATACAGAGATATACAGCGGATACTATTCTGCTGACATCGAGGAGGACAGAATAAGAGATGTAAATATCTCTCTTGTCACAACAACATTCAAGAAGCAGGAATATATCAAGCGTAATATAGACCTCATCAAGTCAAATGTACTCTATGATGGAAGCGACCTCAAGGGACACATGTTCGTACATGTCATTGACAATGACAGAGAACTCGATCCATCAGAGCTCGACAGTGAGGATCTCAAGGTTTATATGAATAACAACGTAGGTGGAGCCGGCGGTTTCACCCGTGGAATGATAGAGGCGCTGGAGCTTCCAAAGAAGCCTACACATGTACTCCTCATGGATGATGACGTTATGGTCATGCCAGAGAGTTTGTTCAGAACATATTATCTGCTCAGACTCCTCAAAGACGAGTACAAGAAGTGCTTCCTGAGTGGAGCCATGTTCGATTACGATATACGCCAGAAGCAGTATGAGGACGTGGGATTTGTCCACAAGGCAGACGGATCATACGGTCCGGTCAAGTCGGCTATGGATATGAGACTTCTCAAGAACATAGTTGCAAATGAGAACTACAGTTTCAATGTCGATGATGCATATGCAGGCTGGTGGTACTGCTGTATACCTGTAGAGCACATCGAGGACAGAGGATTACCACTTCCTGTATTCGTAAGAGGAGATGACGTGGAGTTCTCACTGAGAAACAAGCCGGGATTCATAGCATTAAATGGTATCTGTATATGGCATGTGGGATTTGCAGGCAAATTCAACGCTGCCATGGAGCTTTATCAGGTTCACAGAAACAGCTTTGTGATCCAGGCGGCAAGTGGAATATGCCAGGATGTGGATTTCCTTGCGAGAGTAAAGGGAATGTTCTGGAAGGATATAACCAGATTTGCTTACAACAATGCTGAGCTGCTCATAGATTCCATTGAGGATTACCTCAAGGGTCCAGAGTATATCATGCATCTTGACGGAGAGCAGAGCCTCAAGGAGCACAATGCTAAGAACGAGAAGCTTGTGCCGCTGGCAGAGCTTGGCTATGCAGGGGATCTTCCTACAGATCCATACAAGTATGAGAGTCTTAATCTGTTCCGCAAGGCAATGTATGTGCTCACGATAAACGGACACCTTCTTCCGAACTTCATGCTCAGAAGAACACCGTATATCATCGCGTACGACTGGTTCTTTGTTCCGGGAAAGAATTACATGAAGAAGACTCTCGTTGCCGTGAACAAGAACGGTGGAACAGGAGTCAGAAGAACAATCAACAGAAAGCGTTGTTTTGCGCTTATAAAGAGATATAGAAAAGTATTGGCTAAATACAAGAAGACACATGTGGAAGTTGAGCAGGCTTACAGAAATGCATTCGACGAGATGAAGACAACTAAGTTCTGGAAGGAATATCTGCATATATAAAGTGATATGGAAGGAGTATCTTTAGGGTATGGCTACTATTAAAGGTATTAAAAACCGTTTGGCAGCTGCGGGAAGAGCATTAGGAGGAGATTATACCTCTGAGAAAAACGGTGAGAAACCAAAGGATAAGCTCAGTGCATCTCAGCGAGTGAATGCGGCACAGAGGGCTATGAGCGGAGATTATGCTCTCAGAGATGGGAAAAAACCTGTCGTAAAGGTTGAACCTGCTGAGATCAGGATGAATAAGGTGTTTACCACCAAGGAAAAAGCGAAACCTGAGATCATAGCATTTGAAAAGCAGGAGCTGGCCAAAAAGAGAGAGAAAGATCGCCTGGAGTGGAGAAAGAAAGCGGTAAGACGGGACAGCGACAAGACAGTTGGGTGTATACATCCGGATTACTGTTGTGGATGCGGCGCGTGTTTCAGTGTGTGCCCGGTGAATGCAATAAGCATGAAATACGATTCCGAGGGATTCCTTGCACCTGTGATAGATCGTGACAAATGTACAAACTGTGGTTTGTGCAGAAAGATCTGTCCATCTATAAATCTGGAATATAAGAATGTGGCTGAGCCTGCATGCTATGCGGCATATGCAGATGATGAGATAAGAGCCAAGAGTTCATCAGGCGGTATTTTCACGCTGCTGGCAGAATTTGCATTCGAGCAGGGCGGCGCTGTATGCGGAGCAGGTTATACAGATGACTTCAAGGTAGAACACTTTATCATAGAGAGCCCTGATGATCTGGATAAGCTCAGAAAATCCAAGTATGTTCAGGCAGATGCATCCAAGGTGTATGCGGACGTTAAGAAGATACTCAAGGAAGGCAGAGTGGTAGTATTCTGCGGATGCGGATGTCAGGTCGCAGGACTTTACGCAACACTCAAGAATGTGGATATATCAAATCTCTACACAATAGATCTGATGTGCCACGGCGGCCCATCGCCAAAGCTGTTCGATGATTATCTGAACAAATACCACGGCAAGGATCAGGGCAAGGTTGCAGATGTGGGATTCAGAGATAAGGATTATTTCGGCTGGTCTACAGAGATGACTGTAAAGTACACTGACGGAACAGTTTATCACAGAACAAGGACGCAGGATCCATATTACAGAGCATTCCTTCCTTGTATATCAACGAGAAAGTTCTGTGGACACTGCGCATATGCGAAGCTTCCGAGAACAGGTGATATAACACTTGCAGATTTCTGGGGAATCCAGAAGTACAACAGGGATTACACTGACGGCAAGGGAACATCCATTGTGTCAGTCAACAGCCCACAGGGTGAGAAGATATATGCTGCCATAGCAGACAAGCTGCTTCTGAACCAAGAGATACCATTTGAAGATGTGCTCAAGACAGGTCAGCCGTTTGATCACTGCTTCAAGAATCATCCTGCGAGACAGAGATATTTTGAGCAGATAAAGAATGGCTCATCCATGGAGAAGGCGTACGATTATGCCATCAAGGACAAGTACGATGTAGGTATATATGGCGTGTGGTTCGGTGCGAACTATGGAAGTGTTGCTACCTATTACGCACTTCACGAGATCATCAGATCATTTGGTCTGTCAGTGCTCATGATAGACATGCCTGCAGCCAAGACCGGTGCCGGCAAGCCTGACACCCATGCGAGAAGATTTGCAAAGGCACATTACCATGAGAGCAAGAGATACACACTGAAGGATATGAGGGAACTCAATTCCAAGGTCGATACATTTATCATGGGATCAGATCAGGTTTGGAACAGAGGTATAAGCAGAGGTTTTGGCTTCTCATTCTACTTCGATTTTGTTGAGCCGGATAAGAAGAAGATCGCATTCTCTGCATCATTTGGACATGACAGGGATTTCTGTAATGTACAGGACAGAGAGACGATATCTGAATACATGAGACAGTTTGATGGAATATCCATCAGAGAGACCAGTGGAGTTGAGATCTGTAAGGATGTGTATGGAATAGATGCGGTGAGAGTTCTCGATCCTGTATTTGTTGCAGACAGAAAGGTATTCGATTCACTGGCAGACAAGGCAAAGAAGAAGCACGATGGCAAATATATGCTTGCATATATACTTGATCCAACTCCGGAGAAGAGAGCCGCAGTGGTTGAGGTTTCAGAGAAGCTCGGCCTTGAGGCAGTTGTTCTTCTGGACGGACGTCCAAAGGACCCGGTGAAGAACCGTCAGATCATGGATATGGACGACAAGATCGTCGACGACATAACAGTCGAGGACTGGTTGAACTATTTCAGAAATGCAGATTTCGTTCTCACTGATTCATGCCACGGAATAAGCTTCTCACTTGTATTTGAGACAAACTTTATCGGACTTGCAAACAGTGCAAGAGGAATGACAAGATTTGAATCCCTCGTGGATGTATTCCAGGTGAGAGATCATTACGTTCAGGATGCGGCAGACATTCTTGGAAATGATGAGCTGTTGAAGCCTGTGGATTACGACAAAGTCAATAAGATACTTATGTCAGAGAGGGAGAGATCCCTTGCATGGCTTAAGGAAGTATTGTTCAGACCTAAGGAGTTTGAGGGTTATAGAGCATATCCAATTATAGATAAGAGATTGGCGAAAGATAAGGAGGATTAAGTAACATGGCAAAGTATGATTACCTCATAGTAGGAGCCGGATTATTCGGCGCAGTATTTGCATACGAGGCAGGCAAGAGAGGCAAGAGCTGTCTGGTTATAGACAAGCGTCCACACATTGCCGGTAACATTTACACAGAGCAGGTGGAGGGTATAAACGTTCACAAGTATGGCGCACATATATTTCACACATCTGACAAGAAGATCTGGGAGTATGTAAACCAGTTTGCAGAGTTTAACAACTACATCAACTCACCTGTAGCTTCATACAAGGATGAGCTGTACAACCTTCCATTCAACATGAATACATTCAGCAAGATGTGGGGAATCAAGAAGCCTTCAGAGGCAAAGGCAATCATCGAGAAGCAGATCGCAGATCTGAACATTGGAGAGCCGAAGAACCTTGAGGAGCAGGCACTCAAGCTTGCCGGTACAGATGTGTATGAGAAGCTTGTCAAGGGATACACAGAGAAGCAGTGGGGAAGACCATGTACAGAGCTTCCTGCATTCATTATCAAGAGACTGCCTCTAAGATTCATATACGACAACAACTACTTCAATGACCGTTTCCAGGGAATCCCAATGGGCGGATACACACAGATCATTGAGAAGATGCTTGAGGGCGCTGAGGTCAAGACTGACACAGATTACTTCGATTTTATCAAGGAGAATCCTGACATCGCAGACAAGACTGTATACACAGGTATGATCGATGAGTTCTTCGGATTCCAGTACGGACCACTTGAGTACCGTTCAGTAAGATTCGAGACAGAGGTACTCGATGAGGAGAACTACCAGGGAAATGCTGTTGTGAACTACACACACAGAGATGTTCCATACACAAGAATAATCGAGCACAAGCACTTTGAGTTTGGAAAGCAGCCAAAGACAGTTATCAGCCGTGAGTATTCAGCAGAGTGGAAGCCGGGCGTAGAGCCATACTACCCTGTAAACAACGACAAGAACAATGCGCTTTACGAGAAGTACAAGGAGCTTGTAGAGACACGCAAGGATGTAATATTCGGCGGAAGACTTGGACAGTACAAGTATTATGATATGGACAAGGTAATCGCAGCAGCACTTGAGTGTGTTGAGGCAGAGTTCTAATCGTGAGATAGAGCATATTATAAAGCCATACAAAAGGACGCATACCGGAATACAGATTTTCCGTATATGCGTCCTTTTTTGCGTGTCGGAAGCATGGGTGATACGGCAAAATAAAAAAGATATACACTTTCAACAGAACGTGATAGAATTATACTAATTATGGGCATGCTATTTGGTGGATACGGTGCCCAGGGGGAAAAAATTAAAAGGGTAAAGGGTGTATATGTTATGACAAGGAAGAGGATTGCGGTACTGACAGCCCAGGCTGATGAGTACACCCAGGGTAGATTCCTCTCGGGGTTTTTTGAGAAGGCATTTCAGCTTGATTATGATGTGTGCGTGTTCTCAATGTATCTGAAGTATCAGGATACAGCGAACAGAGAAGTGGGGGACGCCAACATATTCAACCTGATAGAATTTGACAAATATGATGCGGTGGTCATATGTACTGACAGGATCAGGACGCCGGGAACAGCGGAGGGGCTTCTGTGGCGTGTGGAGCATGAGTTTGATGGCCCGGTACTGATAGTCGGCGACGAGATAGAAGGATATAAATCCATAAATATTGATCACAGAAAGAATATATGCGGGCTGACGGATCATCTCATAGAAGAGCACGGATACCGTGATATAGTGCTGCTTGATGGCTGGGAGAATAATGCCAATTCTGAGCTGAAGAAGCAGGGATTCTTTGACAGCATGAAGAGTCATGGTATCGCTGTGGATGAATCATCGGTCTACTATGGCAATAACTGGTTTGACTCAGGACGCCAGACCGCAATGGAGATAACAGAGAACAGAGACAGACTTCCACAGGCTGTGGTGTGTGCCAGTGATCACATGGCACTGGGACTTGCGGCTGAGCTGGAACAGAGAGACGTGAGGGTACCTGAGGATATAGCGATAACAGGATATGACGCTGTGGAGACGAACGATGACAGAGTCATACCGCTGACATCGGTTGATATACCTGCAAAGGTTGACGGCGAGTACGCCGCAAAATGGATAGACGCAGAGATAAACGGAAGATCTCTGGAGAACTATAGGAGCAGTGCGTCCATACACTGGGGAAAAAGCTGTGGATGTGAGAAGTGTACGGAGAATCCGGGCAAGAGAGACGTGACGGCATGGGGTATGAACGTTCAGCCGGGAAGCTATGGTTCATACTATAACCATATGATGGAAGATCTGTTATCCCAGAGAGATTACAGGGAATTCTACAATACCATATTCCAGTATGCCCACACGGATGGCAGTATGAGCAGTTTCAGCCTCTGCCTGAATGAATATTGGAAGTTCCCTGAGGTCATGATGGGGTCAAATGCACTGAGGGTCGGATACACGAAGAATATATACAGGGTCATCAGAAGCTGTGGTGATGGAGACGGTGCGATAGATTTCGACGACTGTTTTGACGTGTCCAGACTTATACCCGAGCTGGATGCTGACAGGGACAGACCAGAGGCTTACATATTTACCCCGCTCAATTTCGACGACAGATGTTTCGGATATGCGGTGGTGAGCTATGGAAGCGAGTGCAGGGCGTACGATATTTCATATAGCACCTGGATCAAGCAGATCATGCAGGGCATGGAGGCGTTCTACAGACAGGCGAGTCTTCAGAAGCTCCTGGACAAGGTTAATGCATCGCAGATCCGTGATGATCTGACCGGAGTGTACAATTATAACGGATTTATGTCGAGATGCAGAAATATGTGTGACGATGCCGTTGCACATGGCAGGAGCATCGAACTGCTGGCGATAGATATAAAGGGACTGGGACAGATAAATGCAAGCCTCGGCAGAAAGGTCGGAGATGAGGCCATACAGGCACTTGCCAGAATGATCTCGGCATCCCTTGAGAAATCAGACGTATGTATGAGAATGTGTAACGATGAGTTCATCGTGGCATATCAGGTGATGGGAGATGCGGAGGATCACGCAGACGCCATAGTTAAGAGCGTGGAGAGCCGTACCAAGGAGTTTAACAGGACAAATGGCGACAATTTTGTCATGGAGATATGCTATGCGGTGGACAGACAGATGGTTGCAAATGCGGAGGCTCTGGACAACTATGTGAACGCACTCATAAGCAACAAGAACAATGCCAAGATGAAGGCGTACATTGAGAGCACGAGAAATGCAGAGCTGTCACAGGAGGATATAGAGAAGGACAAGCTTGTCACGGAGATCCTTGACAGGAATCTGCTCACATATCATTTCCAGCCTATAGTTAATGCCCGCACAGGTCAGATCTATGCCTATGAGGTGCTCATGAGATCGGCAGGAGAGCAGTACATGTCTCCTCTCGACATAATACAGAGTGCTGAGAGACTTGGACGTCTGAGCGATGTGGAGAGAGCCACATTTATCAATGTGTTGAGACTCGTTGAGGACAAGCGAGAGGAACTTGAGGGCAGAAAGATATTCCTTAACAGTATACCAGGCTGCAGGCTGTCGGAGGAGGACACCGCTGTCATAGAGAGCAAGCTCAGAGAATTTGGCGGACAGGTGGTCGTGGAATTCACTGAGGAGGCTGAGATGAGCGACCAGCTTCTGGATCAGATAAAGGACAAGTACGGTAGGATGAACATTGAGACCGCCATAGATGACTATGGCTCAGGCTATTCAAATGTCAACAATCTTCTGAGATATATGCCGCGTTACGTGAAGATAGACAGGATGCTCATGACAAATATACATGAGGATCCGCAGAAGCAGCATTTTGTTAAGGATATTATAGAATTTGCGCATGACAATGATATCGTGACTCTTGCGGAGGGTGTTGAGCTGGATGTTGAGCTCAAGGAGGTCATCAGACTTGGCGCGGATCTCATTCAGGGTTACTACACGGCGAAGCCTTCACCGGAGGCGATTGCGGAGATAGATAAGAGGATCATAAACGAGATAGTACAGTACAATCAGAACGAGATCACAAAGTATGGCAAGAAGACCTACGTCATAACCGATGAAGACGAGATATCTATGGTTCAACTTGCATTTAACAAATATACGGCACTTGATTTTAAGAAGATAGATGATCAGTACAGGTATGTCAACATGACAGGTACACCGGGCTTCAAGTCCAATATGCTGATAACCATAGGAGAAGGCTTCAGAGGCGAGCTCAGGGTGGACAGCATAAGCCTTGGAGGAGAGAAGGGCATACCTTGTATAAAGATAGAAGATAACTGCGATGTCAGGATAGTCCTCACCGGAGACAATGAGCTGCGCACAGGCGGTATACAGGTAGCCGAGTCGTCAAAGCTTGAGCTTGCCGGAGATGGAGATCTGAGGATCACACTTGCGGGTGGCAGATACTTTGGAATAGGAAACGATTTTGCATCGAGACACGGAGATCTGTATTTCAATCAGGATGGAACGCTGTCCATAACGGCCACCGGAATGAGGGGCATTGGAATAGGATCCGGCCTTGGCGGTAATATATATATTGAACACGGACGATATGAGATAGACCAGAGAGGTCAGGAGGGTGTGATGATAGGCTGCATGGACAGCGACTGCACTCTTCACATAGAGAACTGTGACATGGAGATATACAATGGAATCGCCAGAAGTGTATCCATAGGCTCATATAACGGAAGCGCGGATATAGCCATCGACAATATATCCGGCAAGATATCCGGGGCATCCATTTCGACAGCAGTCATAGGAACCCTGAATGGAAAGTCCTGCAGGGTTGCCATGAAGAATATCAATATCACCATGAACATCAGGGCAAATGAATGTTATGGTATAGGCTGCCGTGAGGGCGATACGGACGTCAGCATACAGTACGCTTACGTCAAGGTGGTGGCACAGGGCAAGGATGCCTACGCCATGGGTAACAGCACCCGCACTGCCAGACTGGAATTCTCCAACTCGGATATCAACACACAGGTGATCAACAGTGTGGGAACTGATATAGGTGCAGAGGAGAAAAATATCGTGATCGGTAACGGCAGAGTGAGCTTCATGGTGAACGGAATATCAAAGAACAGGGAAGTTCAGATGGCCGATCTGTAGGCGCCTATTCCGAAGCGTACAGTTAATCATTATTAATATTGTGTTGTTGACTGTTGTGAAGTATAATACAGCCGATTGACATGATGGGAGAATATTTATGGTTTTTTCGAGTTTAATATTTTTGTTTGTTTTTCTCACTGCAAACCTGATAGCATATTTTGCAGTGAGCCCTGAGAAACGCAATAACGTATTGCTGATATTTTCACTGGTGTTCTATGCCTGGGGAGGCCCGAGATACCTTCTGCTTCTGGCGGGAGAGACTCTGGTGAGCTGGCTGTTCGCCATTCGTATAGATGAGGCGCGTGCCGGATATACCAAGAGGTCAGAGAAGTTTTATCTTGTGTGTGACCTTGTGATAATGCTTGGCTGTCTTGCGATATTCAAGTATCTGGGATTTTTCCTCGGCAATGTAAAAGCAGTGTTCGGCGTGCCGAAGACCGTGCCTGGAATAGCTCTCCCAATAGGAATTTCTTTCTATACATTCCAGCTCATATCGTATGTGGTGGATGTGTACAGGAATGAGGTGAGACCACAGAGAGAATACTGGAAGCTCCTTCTGTATTCAAGTCTGTTCCATCAGTGTATAGCGGGTCCTATCGTCAGATATGAGACCGTTGCTGATCAGATAGACAACAGGGAGATAACAGCGAATGACATATACATGGGACTGAGAAGATTCTCAGTCGGACTGGCAAAGAAGGCAATACTGGCCAATTCCTGTGCCAGCATAGCCGACACCCTGCTCCCGGCGGGAGTGGCGAGCCTCAAGGCTCAGACGACGCTTGGAATGTGGCTTGGAATGATAGCGTATATGCTTCAGATATACCTTGATTTCTCCGCATATTCAGACATGGCCATCGGAATGGGAAGAATGGTAGGTTTCCACTATGATGAGAACTTTAATTACCCATATATGGCAACATCAGTGAATAATTTCTGGAGAAGATGGCACATATCACTCAGCTCATTCTTCAGGGATTACGTATATATACCGCTTGGCGGCAACAGATGCAGCACAGCGAAGTACATCCGCAACATGGCTATCGTGTGGTTCCTCACCGGAATGTGGCACGGAGCAAGCTGGAACTATATATTCTGGGGACTTTATTACCTGGGCTTCCTTCTCCTGGAGAAGTTTTATCTGGGCGGAAGACTCGGCCCCGTGGCATCCAGAATATACACGCTGCTCGTTATCCTGTTCGGATGGACCATATTCAGATTTGAGAGCCTTAGAGAGCTTGGAACAGTGCTGGCGGGAATGTTCGGAATAGGAACATCGGGATTTGCAAGTATGGCACTTGGAACAATATTTGTGAAGAACATATTCTTCCTGATATTTGCATGTGTTGCGTGTACGGATCTGGGCAAGAGACTCAGAAAATGGGCTATAGAGGTTGGAAAGGTCAACCCACTTGTATTCAACGTGTTCAATGTAACTGAGATGATAACACCGGTACTTATGCTCGTGATCTCAGTGCTGGCGCTTGTGGGTGCAAGCTATAATCCTTTCCTGTATTTCCAGTTTTAATGGGTGATTTTTATGAAGAGAAGATATACCAGAAGTCAGAGACAACAATTAAAGAAATTCAGAACTCTGGGTGTTCTTATATTTGCCGCAGTCATGGCGATAGGAGCATTTATCGGTCTGCTGTTTTTTGTCAGACCTAAGAAATCCACTGTGGAGAAGAGGACACTTGCAAAGTTTCCGTCATTCACCATAACGTCATTCCTCGACGGATCATACTTTGAGGATGTGTCACTGTGGTATTCCGACACATACCCTATGAGGGATAAGCTTGTGTCGGCGGATCAGAGTCTTAAGAAGCTGTACGGAATACAGCTCGGAACCCAGGTCGTAGGAGGAAACGCCAAGGGTGATGAGATCCCTGAGGTGGACAAGAACGCTGTGACAGCCACTCCTGAAGATGCAGGCAAGACGACAACTGAGAGTACCACGGAGGTCACGACTGAGGATCCTGAGATAGGACTTCCTGCGAGTCTGACATCGAAGAACAAGCAGGATGCGACAACTGAGAGCGGTTCGGTTCAGACGGTCGATCCACCAGATTCAAAGGCTATGGACAAGGCGTTCCAGAAGCAGCTTCAGGACAACCTGTATGTGAAGGATGGTTCTGCGTACAGCCTGTACTATTTCGTTCAGGACTCCGCAACAGAATATATAGATGCTATCAACAATGCAGCGGCACAGCTCTCGGGCCAGACAAATGTGTACGATATTCTTGTTCCGAACAATTCAGGTGTCCTGCTCTCGGACGATGAGCTGGATAAGCTTGGCGGTTCCGACCAGAAACAGGCGATAGAATATTACTATGGCATGATGAAGGGCGTGAAGACCGTCGATATATTTGACACGTTAAAGGCGCATAAGGATGAATATATATTCTTCAGGACAGATCACCACTGGACCGCGGATGGCGCGTACTATGCGTATGAGGATTTCTGCAAAACGAAGGGCATAACGGCCATTCCACTAGACAAGAGGAAGACGGATACCTTCAAGGGATTCCTCGGAAGTTTCTACAGCACCCTGCAGAACTCTGACATGAAGAATAATCCTGATACGATATACGCCTACGAACCGATAGGAACAAATGACATGACCTACTGGAACGAGGATGGCTCGGAGCAGAAGTGGAATGTCATAATGGATGTAAATGGATGGGATAAGGGAACCTTGTATTCTACATTTGTGGGCGGTGACACGCCGATGGCAGTGATAGAGAACCCGAAGGTGACAGACGGTTCATCGTGTGTAGTAATGAAGGAGTCCTACGGAAATGCATTTATTCCATTTCTTGTGGATCACTACTCCAAAATATATATCATAGATTACAGATATTCACAGGTAAACATCCTTGACTTTGTGAAGAGCAAAAAGGTCAATGATTTTATCTGTATAAATAACATATCTCTCATAGGAGATAAAGATGTGGCGGCTACTATAAGCAGTCTGCTGCACTAGGGGATAAGGGAAAGTTGTAAAGGGATGCAACGGCACACATTTTTTGAGCTTGGGGGAGCTTAGATCATGAAGAAAAGATTGAATATTGGGTTGCTGGTGGATGACATAGATGCGGTGTTCACCAGTCCGGCGGTTCAGGGGGCTGAGCTTGGGGCAAAGGCTATCGATGCCAATCTGTTTATCATTCCGGGAAGATACCTGGACAATGCAGACGAGTTTCAGAAGGACAAGAGGTATGGATACCAGTACAATACGCTGTTCGAGTATGTCAAGAACAGTGATATCGACGTACTCTACGTCATGATGGGTATGATAGGTGCGCGTGTTACGGAAGATGTCAGGATAGACTTCCTGAAGGGGGTCGGAGATATTCCGATTGTCACCATGTACACGAGGACGAAGGGATATCAGTCCATCATATTTGACAACAAATGCGCATTTATACAGGGAATAACCCATATTATAAGGGATCATCACGCCAGAAAGCTTGGATATGTAAGCGGACCGCTGACAAATGTAGACGCTGTGGAGAGACTTGAGGCGTACAGGGAGGCTCTTGAGCAGGAGGGGATTCCGTACAATGAAGACTATGTCATATACGGCAATTTTGAGGAGAGCAGTGAGGGCATAATCGGAGAATTTGCAGACAGATGCCCGGAGCTGGATGCCATGATATTTGCGAATGACAGAATGGCGTTTGGCGGCTATAGAGCATTTGAGAAGAGAGGAATACGCCCGGGAGAGGATATAGCGGTGCTTGGCTTTGATAACTCAGAGTTTGCGCCGGGACTCAATCCGCCGCTTTCGACGGTTGAGGCGAATGCCGCGGAGCTTTCGTACAAGGCGATAATCCAGGCTGAGAAGGTCTACAACAGGGAGGAAGGCATAGACCTCTATGTTGACACAAGGTTGGTTCTCAGGGAGTCGTGCGGTTGTGCCGGGATCAATATAGAGTCCATAGTCTCACAGACGGGAATAGATGGCATACTCGATGAAAAACGCTGTCACGATACACATCTCAAGGTGTGTGATTACCTGTTCAACGACTACATCAACAGTGAAGAGGCGGATGCGGTGAAGCGCAACGTCATCGGATTCCTGGACGATATGGCTGATTTTTCACGGCATGGAAATATAAAGTTCCATGCTGTGCAGATGGAGAAGAGTTTCGCGAGACTTATGGTCAGGGCAACGTTCAGATATACTACCCTTGAGCAGGTGGCAAATCTGCTGGCGGCACTTCAGGTGGTTCTGTGTGAGGGGCTGTGCGATGAGGACAGACTGGAGCTAATGCAGGTATTTCTTGATATGACGAGAAAGATGTCGTTGCAGAACTGGAAGCTCATATACAGCAGCAATGCGGGCGTTGGAAGAATGTCCAAGTTTATAAATAACATGACGGCGGACATGTTCCGAATGGATTCCGGCGAGCGGGTTCCGTACGACAGTGCCCTTGAGAATCTGTCTTATGTGGACATAGCATCGGCATATATGTTCCTGTATGAGGAGCCGATACACCACGAGAGGTTTACAAAGTTTGACATGCCGCAGAAGATAAAATTCAAGGCATATTACAGCGATAACCGGGCATACAAGGTGGATAAGGACGAGCAGGATGTTGGCAGCCATGGAATATTTGGTATAAAACAGATACCTTCCGACAGAAGAGTGACCATGGTGCTCTCTCCGCTGTTTTCCGGAGAGGATATGTTTGGCGTGCTTCTGTGCGAGGCGGGATTTGAGAACTTCAGGAATATCGACCCTGTGAGTGTACATATATCCACGGCGATCAAATCCATGGTTCTGCTGAAGCAGCAGGATAAGGTTCAGAAAAGACTTGAGGAGACAATGGCAAAGCTCATTGAGAACAATGATGCGCTTCAGGTTATATCCAAGACGGATCAGCTCACAGGACTTCTGAACAGATGGGGATTCCTGGATATGGTCAACAGATATATGGAGACTGCTTCTGAAGGTACCAGAGGATTGTTCATGTATGCAGATATGGATGGACTGAAGAGCATCAACGATACATACGGTCATGATGATGGCGATTTTGCACTGAAGTCGATGGCGGCCATACTGCGTCAGGCATGTGACGATGATGCCATCGTGTCCAGATTTGGCGGAGATGAATTCGTCATGTTCTGCACCATAGATAATGACAAGGATGTGGATGTGCTGAAACACAGGATATGGTTCGAGACGGAGCTGCTGAACAGTGGACTCAATAAGCCGTACCGTGTGGAGATGAGCACTGGTACGTGCGTGGTCGCCTGCGACTCAGATGTGGACGTGTTCCAGGCGCTTGCAACTGCCGACAGACTTCTCTATCAGGAGAAGCGTGCAAAGAAGCTTTGCCGGATAGCTGAGTAAGACAGATATAAAGGACAAAATATAAAGGCTTGGAAGAAGGAGAAGGTATCATGGAGAGATTAGGTTTCATAGGCATGGGTAATATGGCACAGGCACTCTGTGCAGGATTTGTGAATTCAGGGAAGATAGCGGCTGGGAGTGTATATGCATACGCACCACACTATGACAAGCTGGTGAAGAACTCAGAGAAATATGGATTTACTCCGTGTAAGACACTTGCAGAGCTGGTGGATGCCGTGGATACGGTCATCATGGCATGCAAGCCTTATCAGATCAATGACGTTCTCGTTGAGATAGGAGAGAGACTTCACGGCAAGGCTCTTGTGTCGGTGGCAGCTGGCTGGGATTTTAAAAAGTACAGTGAGTATTTTGACAGTTCGGTGAGAGTACAGTTTGTGATGCCGAATACTCCTGCCATGGTATATGAGGGAGTTATGCTCTTTGAGGCACAGAATTCCCTTGAGGAGGAAGAAAGGACACAGATCAAAGAGCTGTTCGCAGCCGTGGGAATAGTGGAGGAGCTTCCATCGAATCTCATGGGTATAGGCGGAGCAGTTACAGGATGTGGCCCTGCATTTGTTGACCTGTTCATAGAGGGCTATGCGGACGCTGCTGTGAAGTATGGTGTGCCTAGACAGACTGCGTACAGACTCATATCACAGATGATCCTGGGATCTGCCAAGCTTCAGCTTGAGACCGGTGAGCATCCGGGTGTGCTGAAGGACAACGTGTGCTCCCCTGCGGGAACAACCATCTGCGGTGTGGCATCTCTTGAGGAGTCAGGTCTCAGGAGTGCATGCATTAAGTCTATAGATGCGATCATGAATAAGTAATAACGGCAAAGCCCCTGTATGATTGAAATATCATACAGGGACTTTTTTATTTCTTGACTTTTTTTATTTTTTGAATTTTAAGAGGATGCTTATAAGCTGTCTTATGTTCAGCGGCTTTGACAGGTGCTCGTTCATGCCCGCCAGACGGCATCTTTCGAGATCTTTAGCAAATGTGTTGGCGGTGATGGCGATGATAGGGATGTTCTGTGCATCCGGATGCTCGAGCTTTCTTATGGCGTAGGACGCCGAGATTCCATCCATCACAGGCATCTGAAGATCCATAAGGATGCCGTCGTAGGTTCCGACTGCAGATGTGGAGAACATGTCAACGCACACGGAGCCGTCCTCAGCGCGCTCACAGGAGATACCATTCATACCCAGAAGCTCAGACACGACCTCATAGTTGAGTTCGTTATCCTCCGCCACCAGAAGGTGCATTCCTGCACACAGGGATTCTGCGTCGCTGCTATCACCGGATTGTCCGGACCACAGATCATCCTTTATGATATAAGGGACGTCGATGCTTACCTCGATGATAGTTCCAGCACCCGGATTGCTCTGTACTGTGATGGTACCCTGCATCAGATCCACAAGCTCCTTTACTATGGCGAGACCCAGACCGCTTCCGCGCACTTTGCTGATCCTGGTGTCTGTCTCGCGGGAGAATTTGTTGAACATGCTCGCCTGATATTCAGGCTTTATTCCAATTCCTGTGTCGCTTATTCTGGCGACAAGACGTATCTTATCGGAGCCTGGTATATTCTCCTCATATAATTCAAACCCAACTTTGCCATGACCAGGTGTGAACTTGATAGAGTTAGACAGCAGGTTAGAGTAGACCTGTTTCAGCTTGAGTCCATCGGCCAGGATGTAGTCGTGATATATATCGTGACAGTTGAAGGTTATATTGAGTCCGTCGTTCATGAGAGCCTGATCGAAAACCATGTTCAGAGTATGACACAGCTCGGATACAGATGTTTCACAAGGCTTAAGCTGCTGTCTGCCGTTTTCCAGATTCGTTATGTCAAGGATGTTGCTGACGAGCTGTTCTATATAAGCCCCGGACGTCCTGAGCTTGCCCAGACAGTCGTCTATCTTGCTTGGATCGCCTAGTGATCGCTTTGCTATGTCGGCAAATCCCATTACGGCATTCAGAGGTGTTCTTATATCGTGGGCCATCTTGGACAGGAATTCGGACTTGGCCTCATTTGCCTTGTTGGCTTCCTCTGCCAAGAGCATCCAGTTCTGTTCACGTCTCTTTTGTTCGCTGATAAGCCTTGTTGCATACAGTATGCTGGTCACGTTGCCAAGAGCATCTCGCTTCTTCACAATAAATCTTGCCGAGTGCCAGTTGCCGTCGTTGGCGAGATAATCCATGGCTATGGTCTCGTCTGTGTGGAGACGTTCTGCGATGGTCGACAGATCGAAGAAATCAAGTATCTTGTCCTGATATTCGGGAACGACGAAACGGTGACAAAGCTCCTTCATCTTGGAGGAAGCTCTTCCCATGCGGCCTGTAAGTCTGTGCACCTCGTTATCGCTGGACACCTCCTCGTACATGTCCTGTGTAAGATCTATCCTGTATATTGAGAAGTAGATCTTGCTTATGGCGGATATGATCTCATTGTTCAGGTTTGCCTCGTCAAGTGCCTCCTGGAGCTGTCTCCTCGAATTTTGTTCAAAGCTCACAAGCTCGTCTATCTGCTTGAAGCCAATCAGTACCCTTGAAGATGAAGTCGCTGAAAAAGGAAATATCTCAGCCTCAAAGTTTTCCTGACCCGCTGCGTTCGGAGTTACCCGGTATCTGTAAGAGAGCTTAGGATGAGCGGCAAGATGATTCTGTATATGCTCTGCGCTGAGGATTTTTGTGAAGTCCGGGGCGGATTCTTTGATGACATATTTTTCATAATACTGTCTGATCAGCTCTGAGTAGCAGAATGCTTTCCCGGCTTTGATGTCGTGTATGTGGGCAGCATTTGCCACCGGGTCAAGCTTTAAAGGCTCGAGTGAATCATTCTGAAGATCAACGCAGTAGACGGATATGTAGTCTGTGCACAGGACAGACATGAACATCCTTTCACGGTTCAGATCCGACAGGCTCTTTTCGAGAGAATTATTGCGCTGCTCAAGAAGCTCGGTCATTCTGAGGGTCTCTCTTACATTTCCGAGATGACCGCCCACAACCCCAAGCAGACTTATGAAGGATTCTGAACTCTCTATGTGGGGATTGTCCACACCGATAAAGCCTTTGAGCTGGTCCTTATAGAAGATAGGAAATGCTATCTCAGAGTGGATATCCTGCATGACCAGAAGCTGATACTCGGAAGGCATGAGATCCTTTATATCCTCCACGTTATCTATGATTATACTGTCGCCGCGCTCAAATGCTTCCAGCCAGTAAGGCATGTCGGCGGAATCCACGGACTGAAGATTGTCAATCCATGGCTGCACATTGTCACCGCACCACTCATATGAGTTGCGGAATATGTTGTCAGCCTCATCCCAGTCAAAAATATAAACTCGTTCTGACGAAGTGCAGCTTCCGATGATACGGAGCAGAGTCTGTATGGATGCTCGGAGCTCAAAACGGTTCTGGGCTCTGTCAATGGCAACCATCTGCTGTAGTATAACAAAATTATCCATAAAAACCCCCCTTATGTGTGTTCGTTTTTCTACAAAATAAATATATAAAACTCTGTTTTTAAGACAATTTTACCTATTTTGAGGGAAAAAATCCATATAAATTGCAATTAATTCCATAGACAATATTTGTTAAAGGCAATAAAATCAGTGTGGGTATTTATAAAGATTTTGCGTAATTATATAAAAGATCCAATATATGAAAAATACAAAGGCAGTTGCAAGTGAAAATACTACATTGAGGAGTGGATCAAATGAGAGAAAAAGTTTTGATTGTTGATGACATCGAACTGAATAGAGAGATTCTGGCGGTTGCGCTTGGCGATGAGTACGAGGTACTGCAGGCATCAGATGGTGTACAGACGATAGAGATCCTGAAAACGGATAGCGAGGGGATAACTGTTATGCTGCTGGATCTCATCATGCCGAATGTGGATGGATACGCTGTACTGGATTATATGAGAGAGCATGGTCTGCTGGAGAGGATACCGGTCATCGTCATAAGTGCTGAATCCGCAAGGAATGTTGAGGTGAAATGTCTTGAGATGGGTGTTACGGATTTCATAAGAAAGCCATTTGACAGTGTTACGGTCAGGAGAAGAGTCAAGAACACAGCCGAGCTGTTCATGTACAAGAACAGGCTGGAGGACAAGGTCAGGCTACAGACAAGAGAGCTGGAGGAGAAGAACAAACTGTTTCAGGCTCAGGCAGAGCAGATACGTGAGACCAATGAGAAGATAGTGGACGTATTAGGTACGGTCGTTGAATACAGAAATCTTGAGAGCGGTGAGCACATCAAGAGGGTAAAGGAATTTACCAAGATACTTGCGGAGAAGGCTGCGGAGAAATATCCGGAGTACGGGCTTACACCGGAGAAGATAGCTGTAATAGTTGCAGCCAGCCCACTCCATGACATAGGCAAGATATCCATCAAGGACAATGTGCTCCTGAAGCCGGGCAGGCTGACAAGTGAAGAGTTTGAATACATGAAGACACATACCACAAAGGGCTGTGAGATACTCACACAGATTGCAGGCACGTGGAGTGAGGAATACGAGAAGGTCAGCTATGAGATATGCCGCCACCATCATGAGAGATATGATGGAAAGGGATATCCGGATGGTCTTGCCGGTGAGGATATACCGATATCGGCACAGCTTGTGTCCATAGCGGATGTGTATGACGCTCTTGTGAGTGACAGGGTATACAAGAAGGCCATAGAGAAGGGTAAGGCTTATCAGATGATACTTGATGGAGAGTGTGGAACATTTTCACCGAGACTTATGGAGTGCTTCAAAGAGTCCAGACAGAAATTTGAAGAGTTTGCGTGCAGATATGGGATGAAGAAGGAGAACCAGATATGAACATCAGAGAGAGTTATGACACAATAGGAGCAGATTTTGAGGATGTACTTGGAAGACTTGGCAGTGAGAGCCTTATACAGAGATTCGCACTTAAGTTTATAGATGATGGAAGCTACAATGAACTGACAGAGGCTCTTACGGAGAAGAATGCAGAGAAGGCATTCAGGGCAGCACATACACTGAAGGGGATATGCCTGAACCTTGGACTTAAGAATCTGTATACAGTGAGCTCGGATCTTACAGAGAAGCTCAGGGGGAGAGAGCTTGATGGATACGAGGATCTGTATGAGAAGGTCAAGGAGCAGTATGAGATAACCGTCAATGCACTTAAGAGTGTGGAGTAGATCGCTGCAGTGAAAAAGAGAGGAGACTTATAAGATGAAGAAGAGGACTGTTGCCAGAATGATGGCGGCTGTTATGGCCGTGAGTATATGTCCAACAGCCGTACATACCACTGGAGACGTGAACGCGATGAGGACAGCGAGTGGAATGGAATCGTCCACTGCAATGACAGCGATTATGAGAGGTTTATGGCGGGCAACTGCTTCCAGATGGCGCAGCTCATAGACGATGACAGCAGTGACAACCCTATATACGGATCATTTGTGAGAAATGCCCACGGCGTGGCATATCACATGCTGGATAACGGACAGTACAGCGGAAGCCTTCTGTTCATAGGAATGTTTGAAGAAGATAGACAGCGCATCGGGATATCTGCTGGGTATATTGAATGATATACTGGATATGTCGAAGATCGAGAGCGGCAAGATGAAGCTGGTTCTTGACAAATGCGACATAGCCGGAATGATCGACAACGTCACATCCATCATGGATGCCAAGATGAACGAAAAGGATATCAGATTTGATCAGAACATAGAACTTGAGGATAAGTGGTACTATGGCGATGAGCTGAGACTCAATCAGGTTTTGGTAAATCTTCTGAGCAACGCTGCGAAGTATTCAAATGCCGGAGGACAAGCAGCAACTCATATTCCAGAGATTTGAGCAGGCTGACGATTCTGCAAATGCGAGAAAACAGGGAACAGGACTGGGACTGGCCATCAGTAACAGGCTTGTCCATATGATGAATTCAGACATAAAGCTTCAGAGTGAAGTCGGCGTGGGAAGCACCTTCAGCTTTGTTGTAAGATTGGAGAGAGTCGACCAGGTGGATATAGTTGAGAAGCGCACAGGAGAGAAGGCGGACTTGAGGCTGCCAGAACGATAAGACTTATGGACAGAGAGTATTGTCACAGAGTACCGATAGTAGCTATGAGTGCAAATGCATTTGACGATGATGTGAGACATTCCATAGCGAGCGGGATGATGAATGCACATATCATGAAGCCGATCTATATGAAGAAGCTTAACAGCACCGTACAGGATGTTATCACCGAGGGTGCTGGAGTGCCTGAAGAAGGCGAGAACGGAGATCGTGGCTGCCACAAATGAATTTAACTGAATGACATGAAATATATAAGTTCCTGCAGACATAGGCTTCGATCAGCGCCTTGACCGAAGCATGTTTACAGGACTTTTTTTCGCAGGTTTATAATATTACATTGACCTTGGAAAAAATAATACTTATATTTAATATAGAGAGAAAATGTCATAAAAGGGAATGGAATTCGGCGAGTTTCGCTAAGGGGGATAAATATGGTTCAGCAGCTACAGACGATGGTGTGTGAATACACCATACTTATAATCATGCTGTATATAGGCGTGAGATGTCAAAATCAAAGAAATAATCAGATCATAAGATTGTTTTCTCATTTTATATTCGGAGTAATTGTTTTCCAGATAATAAATATACCTGTTCGAATGTCGGACGCAGGGCTGGTGCACATGCAGCCTGCGGTAGTTTTCGTACTGAACTGCGCTTTCATGATCGCAGAGACATTTGTGACATATGAATGGTTTTACTTCTTTGAGAGTATACAGAAGCCGTTCTTTGCCGAAAACAAGGTGTTGAGGGGGCTGTGCAGTATTCCGCTCATTCTGATGACGGTGCTCTGTGTGATTTCGTGGTGGACAGGATGGTTGTTCTATGTAGATGACACAGGCATGTATCAGAGAGGCGTGCTGTTCGCACTTCAGGTAGCACTTCCATATACCTATGTATTTGTGACACTTATCAGTGCGATCATATATTCCATAACCCGGAGAGAAAAGAGATCTGCTGTCATCATAACGATAGCACTCATACCGGCACTTATATGTTCTGTGCTGCAGATCGTTGCGGGTGGTTCATATGTCCTGGTGGGTCTGACCCTTGCATCGATGTTCGTGTATATAGAGCTCTGCATGGAGGATATCAGAAAGGTTGAGAAGCTTGAGGTTATCGAGAAGGCCAACCACGAGCTGGAGAATGCCCTGGATATGGCGAATAAGGCTAACAACGCCAAGACGGTGTTCCTCAACTCCATGTCTCATGATATAAGAACCCCAATGAATGCGATAATAGGCTTCACAGACCTTCTGAATGACAACCTGTCCGACCAGGACAAGGCACGCGATTATATAGCCAAGATCAGATCATCAAGTGATTATCTGCTGTCCCTTATCAACAATGTATTGGAGATGGCAAGGATAGAGAGCGGCAAGACAGAACTGGACGAGAGCAGTATATCACTCAAAAGTCTTGATTCGGTGTACTGGCTGTTTGAGAGCCAGATGAAGGAGAAGAACATAGACTTTACATGGAATGTGAATGTCCAGCACAATAATATACAGTGTGATGTTGTGAAGTTGAAAGAGATACTCATGAACATCATCAACAACGCATACAAATATTCTCTTCCGGGGGACAGCGTTACCGTGAATATAGACGAGCTTCCGTGCGACAGGGACGGCTATGTGAAGATCCGCACGATGGTGAGCGACACGGGAATCGGAATGTCAGAGGATTTCCTGGAGCACATATTTGAGGATTTCAGCAGGGAGCAGACATCTACGGAGAGTGGACAGTTCGGAACAGGACTCGGCATGGCGATAGTCAAGAAGATAGTCGATCTCATGGGCGGAGATATAGACGTACAGAGTGAGCCGGGCAAGGGAACCACATTTACCGTGACGCTCACACACAGAATATCGGAGGAGATAACGGACATAGGTGTGGTCTCGAAACGCAATGAAGATTATTCATTTGAGGGCAGAAGGATACTTCTGGCAGAGGATAACGACCTGAATGCGGAGATAGCCATGACCATACTTGCCGGCGCAGGCATGGAGGTCGACCGCGCTGCAGACGGAATCCAGTGTATAGACATGCTGGAGAAAGCGGAGCCTGGATACTACGATCTCATCCTCATGGATATACAGATGCCGAACATGGACGGCTACAAGGCGACCATGCTTATACGAAAGCTTGACGACAAACGGCTTGCAGATATACCTATAATCGCCATGACCGCGAATGCGTTCAATGAAGACCGTAAGAAAGCATTTGAAGCGGGCATGAACGGACACATAGCAAAGCCGATAAGCGCAGCGGATCTAAAGATGACGCTGGCCGGGATCATGGAAGAATAATTTTGATGATTTTCCACATAATAACTCCAAAGCAATTATTTAACATGCAATGGAGGGTTGATACTGTTTATGAAGGCGACAGGAATAGTGAGAAGAATAGACGATCTCGGAAGGATAGTCGTTCCGAAGGAGATAAGAAAGGTCCTCAGGATAAGAGAGGGGGATCCACTGGAGATATTTACCGGCAAGGAGGGCGAGATCGTTCTCAAGAAGTATTCGCCCATGGCTGATCTGACTGCATTTGCACAGCAGTATGTGGAGGCCATATCCCAGAGCCTGGGGCTTCCGGTGGCTATCACAGACCGTGATTCAGTTATAGCGGTGGCTGGGATGCCGAAGAAAGAGCTGATGGGCAAGGAGCTTCACAGCGAGCTGGAGACCGTGATAAATGACAGGAAAGCGATAGTTGCCCGCAGGGGGGACGCGAAGTTCATACACATTACCACGGACGATATGGATTACGATGGACAGGTGATACAGACCATCATATCAGAGGGCGATGCAGTGGGCTCTGTCATCGTGATAGTGCGTGACAGCGGGCACAGGATAGGCGAGATAGAGCAAAAAGCAGCGGTCATTGCGGCGGCATTTCTGGGCAAACAGATGGAAGGGTAGCTGATAATGCAAGAATTTGGCAAAAAGTGAGTAAAATCAAGGGGTTTCGGCCTCGAAATCCCTGATTTTCCTTGACAAATATAACCATTTTAGGTATAACTATACATGTTGAACTCAGAGTTTTCTGCTTTCGTAAATCGTAAGCGGATGACAGAGGGCATTTATTTTTTTAAAGGAGGAATTATCTAATGAATAAGACAGAATTAGTTGCAGCAATCGCTGAGAAGACAGAATTATCAAAGAAGGACGCTGAGGCAGCATTGAAGGCTTTCACAGACGTTGTAGCTGAAGAATTAAAAAAAGGTGAGAAGATCCAGTTAGTTGGATTCGGAACATTCGAAGTATCTGAGAGAGCAGAAAGAACAGGAAGAAACCCACAGAGCGGTAAAGAGATGGTTATTCCGGCTTCTAAAGCTCCAAAATTCAAAGCTGGTAAAGCTTTAAAAGATATGGTTAACGCATAATCATAACAGAAAAGATTCTAAGCGGGTTCCGGTTGTGGGATCCGCTTTTTTGTTGGAGGATTACTATGAGACTCGATAAATTTTTAAAAGTATCCCGTCTGATCAAACACAGATACGGAAGAATACACGCTTTAC
>OQVL01000208.1_pt1 | contig 27267 bp, 22 predicted proteins | sample 1691501 | NCBI WGS metagenome assembly OQVL01 (sample SAMN03418253, study PRJEB22391) | human gut metagenome | biome: human-gut; feature: organic feature; material: feces | host: Homo sapiens | place: Tanzania | collected 2013-01 | reverse complement strand
GCATCTGCACCGAAAAATGTCCGCAGAAGAAAGTTCCGAACGAGTTCAACCTCGGCATGGATAACCGCCACGCGGTATATATTCCCTTTGCACAGGCTGTGCCGAAGGTCGCTACAATTGACCCTCGGTATTGCGTTAAGCTCAAAACGGGTAAATGCGGACTGTGCCAGAAAGAATGCTAAAACAAAATCAGCCGGTGCTGTGTGATGGCAGCACTGGCCGGAATTCAGGAAAAAAGAAAAAACGGATTCGCTCAAAAAAAATCGCAAAATCGCGCTTTTCGGCGTACTTTGCGCCGAGGCTGTCGCGCTTTCCTATCTTGAAGGGCTTTTGCCGAGCTTTATACCGCTTCCGACTGCGAAGGCGGGGCTTTCAAACATCATAACAATGTACGGCGTTTCGTCGTTCGGCTTTTCGTGCGGTCTTTTAATAACGCTTTTCAAGGCGCTCACGGCGCTTTTGACGCGCGGTGTAACGGCGGCGTTTTTAAGCCTTTCGGGCGGCGTTTTAAGCCTTGTTGTTATGACGCTTCTTTTTAAGCTTCCCGAAGAAAAAATAAGCTTTATTGCTTTGGGCGTTTTGTCGGCTTTTTTTCACAATTTGGGTCAGCTTATTGCGGCTTATTTTATTCTCGGAAAATACGTTTTTTCGCTTGCGCCGTATCTTGCGCTTTTAGGCACAGTTACGGGTGCCGTAACGGGCGCGGTCTATAAATATACCGCGGCAGTGTTTAGAAAGCAACAATCTTTAATTATTAAAACAAAATAGCATTTTCTTAAATACAAGGTGACGGCGATTAGGCGCGGAGTGCGGATTTTTCAAAAATGTGCACTCTTAGTTTACCGCGGTTACTAAAGGAGAAGAAGGAATATGATAAAACATATTGCGGGTGTTGTGCCGCCTGTCAAAAAAGGCAGGGGCGGCGCAAAGGTGCCGCACAACAAAAACACCGAAACACAAAAGGCAATAAGAATGCCTGCGCCGAACAGGGTTGTGCTTCCGATGCAGCAGCACATAGGCGCGCCGTGCACACCGACGGTTAAGGTCGGCGACGCGGTTTGCGTCGGGCAGGTAATCGGCGACAGCGACAAATTTATAAGCGCACCGATTCACGCAAGCGTTTCGGGCACTGTAACAGCTATTCAGGACACAGTCCTTGCAAACGGCAGAATAGCGCCCGCCGTTACAATCGAATCGGACGGGCTTATGACGCTTTGCCCTGAAATTGCGCCGCCCGTGATAAACAATACCGACGATTTCAGAGCCGCCGTGCGCGCGTCGGGTCTTGTCGGTCTCGGCGGAGCGGGCTTTCCGAGCCACGTCAAGTTTGCCGTTTCGCCCGACAAGCCGATAGATACGCTTGTAATAAACGCCGCCGAGTGCGAGCCTTATATTACTGTTGACTACCGCGAGTGCGTTGACAACACGCTTTATATAATAAAAAGCATTCATCTTATAAAACAGTATCTCAATATTAAAAACGCGGTGATAGCTGTTGAGGATAACAAGCCGGAGGCTATTGAAGCGCTCAAAAACGTTGCCGACAAATTCGGCGACGGCTCAATAAAGGTTATGCAGCTTAAATCGCGTTACCCGCAGGGCGCCGAAAAAATGATTGTTTATTCGGCGACGGGGCGCAAAATACCGCTCGGAAAGCTCCCTGCGGACGTGGGCTGTATTGTTATGAACGTCGCAAGTACCGCCTTTATCGGCAGATACCTCGAAACGGGCAAGCCTTTAGTCAGCCGCTCTCTTACCGTTGACGGCTCTGCAATCGTTTCGCCCAAAAACGTGCGCGTTCCTTTGGGAACTAACCTTAATGAGGTTATTGAATTTTGCGGCGGCTTTAAGCCCGGCGTTGAAAAGGTTATAGCGGGCGGCCCGATGATGGGCACGTCGCTTGTCAGCACCGACGTTCCGATTATAAAAAGCTATAACGCCGTTCTTGCCTTTACAAAGGGCACTTTAAAAGAAAAACCCGAAACAGATTGCATACGCTGCGGCAGATGCAGTGACGCGTGCCCCATGGGTCTTATGCCCACAAACATTATGCGTTCCGTAAAAGCGAAAGATATTGAAGGACTTAAAAAAAGCTCCGTTACGGCGTGTATGCAGTGCGGAACATGCGCTTATTCGTGCCCAGCGGGGAAGCCGCTTGTTCAATATCTTGTTCTTGCTAAAGATATGCTGAGAGAGGAGAGTGCAAAAAAATGAGTGAAAACGCTCTCATTCAAAAAATAAAGCCCACGGTTACGGCTTCGCCGCATATAAAATCGTCGGCAACTTCAAAAGGGCTTATGCGCGACGTAATAATTGCGCTTGTGCCCGCGCTTGCGGCTTCTGTGTGGATTTTCGGGCCGCGTGCGCTTCTTGTAACGGCAATAAGCGTTGCGTCCTGCGTGGCGCTTGAATACATAACGCGCCGCCTTTTAAAGCGTTCAAACACAATTTCGGACCTTTCGGCAATTGTAACGGGTATTTTGCTTGCGTTCAACCTGCCGTCAACAATAAGACTTTGGATGGTGCCTATCGGTGCGTTTGTCGCAATAGTCGTCGTAAAGCAGTTTTTCGGCGGCATCGGTCAGAACTTTGTAAACCCCGCGCTTATGGGCAGAATCGTTCTTATGGTTTCGTTCCCTGCGGATATGTCAAACTGGGTAAAGCCCTATGACTGGAGCGGCGCTTCGGACGCGGTTTCTTCGGCTACGCCGCTTTATATGCTTCAAAGCGGTGCGACCTCGGAAATGCCGTCTTACCTTGATATGTTCTTAGGACTTCGCGGCGGCTGCCTCGGCGAGACATGCGCTTTGGCTCTTATCCTCGGGGGAATTTATCTTATTGCAAAACGCGTGATTTCACCCGTTATACCGCTTTCGTTCATAGGAACGGTTGCCGTGTTTATGCTCTTCGCGGGAAAATTCGATATGAACTTTCTCATTTATAACCTTTTGGGCGGCGGACTTTTAATAGGCGCAATCTTTATGGCGACCGACTATGCAACATGCCCGCTTACGTTTAAGGGCAAAATTCTTTACGGCATAGGCTGCGGACTTGTTACTTCGATTATAAGATTTTTCGGAACATATAACGAGGGCGTTTCATTTGCGATAATTCTTATGAACCTGCTCGTTCCGCACATTGATAACCTTACAAAACTTAAACCGTTCGGTTATATCAAAGAAAAAAAGGCAAAGGCGGGTGAGGCGAAATGAAAAAGGATTCATCGGTAAAAGAGATTCTTCGCCCCGCGATTATGCTGTTTTTAATCGGCGCGGTGTGCACGGCGCTTCTTGCGGGCACAAACCTTTTAACAAAAGATAAAATCGCCGAAATTTCGGCGCAGACCGAAAACGAGGCGAAAGCCGCGGTTTTATCCGAGGCGGACAGCTTTTCGGAAGAGAAAACTGTAAGCGTCGAAAGCAAAGAATACACATACTTTGAGGGAACAAAAAACGGCGAAATTAAAGGGTATGTAATACCCGTTACAACAAAAAGCTACGGCGGCGACCTTTCTCTTATAGTCGGCATAGACGCAGAGTCGTCAAAAATTACGGGCGTTGAAATTACCTCGATAAACGATACTGCGGGACTTGGAATGAAAGCGAAAAACGCCGACTTTTTAGAGCAGTATTTCGGCAAAACAGCCGGTATAGGCGTTAACAAAAACACGCCCTCGGGCAATGAAATACAGGCAATAACCGGCGCAACAATCACTTCAAAAGCAGTTACCGAAGCCGTAAACACGGCGTTTTCGGTATATTCCGAGATAAAGGCGGGTGACACAAATGGCTGAAAATAAATGCTCTTTAAGAAAAGAGTTTACAAAGGGACTTTTAAAAGAAAACCCTGTTTTAAGGCTCGTTCTCGGAACATGCCCGACGCTTGCAACGTCCACGTCGATGGTAAACGCCATCGGTATGGGCATTTCGGCAACGCTTGTGCTCGTGTGCTCAAATATAGCCATTTCTGCTTTGAGAAAGGTTATTCCAGAAAAAGTAAGAATACCGGCTTACATAGTTATAATCGCTTCGTTCGTTACGATAGTGCAGATGATTGTAAAGGCGTTTGTGCCCGCGCTTAACGACGCTTTGGGCGTTTATTTGCCGCTTATAGTCGTAAACTGCATAATCCTCGGAAGAGCCGAGGCGTTTGCAAGCAAAAACCGCGTTTTGGCTTCTGCGGTTGACGGCCTCGGAATGGGCGTAGGCTTTACCGCCGCGCTTTTCACAATGTCTCTTTTCAGAGAGTTTTTGGGCAACGGCACACTTTTTTCGGACGCGCAAAATCTTCTTTCGGTATTCGGCGACAACGTTCTCGGCGGATTTAACGGCGTAACCGTTCTTAACACGCCCATGACAGTATTCATTCTTCCTGCGGGCGGCTTCTTTGTATTCGGTGTGCTTATTGCGCTTTCAAACAAAATAAGCGGCAAAAAGAAGTTACCCAAAGCCGAAATGAACGGTTGCGAGGGCTGCCCGATGGCTTCGGGATGCGCTCACAGAATACAGGATAAGGAGGAGAAAGCCGTATGACAGCTTCACAGGTTTTTTCGATTATTTTAACGGCTATCCTCACAGAAAACTTTGTTCTGTGCAAATTCCTCGGAATATGCCCGTTCCTCGGCGTATCTAAAAAGGTAAACACCGCTCTCGGAATGAGTGTAGCCGTAATTTTCGTTATGCTTATCTCGACCGCCGTCACTTACCCCATCAATTCAATGCTTCAGAAAAACGGCTTGGGCTATTTGCAGACAATAGTTTGCATACTCATAATCGCCGCGCTTGTTCAGCTTGTTGAAATCATACTTAAAAAGTATATGAAGCCGCTTTATAACGCGCTCGGCATATATTTGCCGCTTATTACGACAAACTGCGCGGTTCTCGGCGTTGTGCTTCTCAACTTTGACAACGGCTATTCCTTCGGCGTTTCAATGATTAACACCTTCGGCGCGGGCGTCGGCTTTCTTGTGGCGATGCTTATTTTCGCGGGTGTAAGAAGCAGACTTGAAACAGCCGACATACCCGAATTTTTAAAAGGTTTGCCCTCAACGCTTATAGCAGCCGCAATAACCTCTGTTTCGTTTTTGGGCTTTTCGGGCGTTGTTGACGGCATATTCGGTTAAGGGGGAACTTTTATGACAGAAATATTATTTCCCGTGGCTCTTGTTGCAGGTATAGGGCTTGTTCTCGGCTTAGGTCTTGCAATCGCTTCTAAAATTATGGCTGTGCCCGTCGATGAAAAGGCGGAGGCTATAACAGAAGCGCTCCCCGGCGCAAACTGCGGCGCCTGCGGGTATTCGGGCTGCTCGGGCTATGCCGCGGCGCTTTCTTCGGGCAAAGAGACCGCAACAAATCTTTGCGCCCCCGGCGGCAGCGACGCCGCTAAAAAGGTTGCCGAAATAATGGGTACATCGCCCGCATTTGTCCTCCCGACGGCGGCGGTTGTGCTTTGCAACGGCAACACCGTGAACGCTCAGGATAAAATGGTTTATGAGGGCGTTAAAAGCTGCCGAATGGCTTCTCAGCTTTTCGGCGGTGCAAAAGAATGTACATACGGCTGTCTCGGACTGGGCGACTGCGTAGAAGCGTGCGAATATGACGCAATACGCATTTGCGACGGCGTTGCAAGAATTTCGCCGATTGCGTGCCACAGCTGTAAAGCCTGCGTTAAAACATGCCCAAAGGGGCTTATACATATGCTGCCGCTCGGCGTTCCGAAAGCTTCGGTGCTTTGCAACAACCACGAAAAGGGCGCCCTTGCAAGAAAGCGCTGCAAAGCGGCGTGCATAGGCTGTATGAAATGCGTTAAGGCGTGCGAATACGGCGCCGTAAAGGTTGAAAACTTCTGCGCCGTTGTAGACAGCGAAAAATGCGTCGGCTGCGGCGAGTGCACAAAGGCTTGCCCCGTCGGCTGTATAGAGGTTATAAAGCTTTAAACTCAATTATTAAAAGGCGGGTGTGAAATGTGAAAAACGCCGTTATCGGCATATTTGCCCATGTTGACGCGGGCAAAACCACCTTGTCAGAGGGTATTTTATATAAAACGGGCGTCATAAGGCGCTTGGGCAGGGTTGATAACGGCGACGCATACCTTGATTGGGCTTCAATTGAAAAAGAGCGCGGTATTACCGTATTCGCGGGACAGGCTGATTTTACGTTCCGCGATATGGGTATCACGCTCTTGGACACTCCGGGACACGTTGACTTCTCGGCTGAAACAGAGCGTATTATGCAGGTGATTGACTGCGCGGTGCTTGTAATAAGCGGCACCGACGGCGTTCAGTCGCACACAAGAACGCTTTTTAAGCTGTTGGGTCATTACGGCGTTCCGGTTTTTATTTTTGTTACAAAAACCGACCTTGAAAGAAAAACAAAAGAAGAGCTTTTAAAAAATATAAGAGAAGAGCTTTCGGAAAACACCATGGATTTTTCAAACGGTGCGCAAAATTATGAAGAGCTGTCTCTTTGTGACGAAGAAGCGCTTGAAAAATATCTTGAAAACGGCAGCCTTTGCGACAGCGACGTTTCAAGACTTATTTTGTCGCGCAAGGCTTTTCCTTGCTATTTCGGCTCGGGGCTTAAGCTTTTGGGGATAGATGAGCTTCTTGACGGTATTTATCGCTTTTTGCCCGAAAAGAAATATCCCGAAAAATTCGGCGCACAGGTTTTTAAAATAACGCGTGACAAAAACGGCGCAAAGCTTGTGCATTTAAAAATTACGGGCGGCACTCTTCGCGTGCGCGACACGGTGACGGTAGGCGAAAAAGAAGAGAAGATCAGCTCGATAAGAATTTGTTCGGGCGCTAAATCCGTTTTTGTCGACGAGGTTTCTGCCGGGCGCGTTTGCACCGTTACGGGGCTTGAAAGTGCAAAAACAGGGCTTTCTTTAGGTAATTCGTTTTCGGTCGAAAAGCAGACTGTCGAAAGCGTTATGAACTACAGATTGCTTTTGCCGAAAGAAGTTGACTCCGCGTCGTTTTTGCCGAAGCTAAAGACGCTTGAAGAAGAGGACCCTGTTTTGGGCTTTACACAAAACAGCCGCACGGGCGAAATATATGTAAAGCTTATGGGCGAAGTCCAGCGCGAAATTTTAAAGGCGATAATCGAAGAACGCTTCAATGTTTCTGTCGATACCGATAAAGGGAGCGTTATATATAAAGAGACGATTAAAAACAAGGTGGAGGGCGTGGGGCATTATGAGCCATTAAGGCACTATGCCGAAGTCCACGTTATAATGGAGCCGCTTCCCCGCGGGGCGGGTCTTGTTTTTGAAACTCAATGCCGCGAGGATATGCTCGACCGCGATTTTCAAAGGCTTATTCTTACGCATCTTAAAGAAAAACAGCATTTGGGCGTGCTCACAGGCTCGCCCGTTACCGATATAAAATTCACGCTTGCCGCAGGCAGAGCACACATAAAGCACACCGAGGGCGGCGATTTCAGACAGGCTTCTTACCGCGCCGTAAGGCAAGGGCTGATGAAAGCCGAAAGCGTTTTGCTTGAGCCTTATTACAGCTTTAAGCTTGAAGTTCCGCGTGAAAAAATAGGCAGAGCCATAAGCGACATAAAGGCTATGCACGGCGCGTTTTCATCGCCGGAGGATATAGGCGGCTTTTCGGTTTTGAGCGGCACTGCGCCCGTTACAAAGCTGAACGGCTACGCTTCGGTTGTTGCCGTGTATACGGGCGGAAGCGGCAGGCTCTCTTTAAGCTTTGACGGATACAAAGAGTGCCACAACACGTGTGAAGTGATAAAAAGCTTTAACTATGACCCCGAAGCGGACCTTGAAAATACGCCCGACTCTGTTTTTTGCGCGCACGGCGGCGGCTTTACCGTGAAGTGGCGCGACACAGAAAGCTATATGCACATAGAAAGCTGTCTTAAAAAAGAAAAAACGCCGTATGAGGCGGCGTTTAACAAACGTAATTTTTCAATTGACGACAAAGAGCTTGAAGCTATTATGGAGCGCGAATTCGGTAAAGCGCGGCTTACACAGACTCTTTACAGAACTCAAAAGAAAAAAGAAACCGAAAGCACCGCAATTAACGAAACGCCCCTAAAGACGAGGTGCACCATTGTTGACGGCTACAACGTCATATTCTCGTGGGAGGAGCTTAAAGAGCTTGCGAAAACCGACCTCGGCTTTGCAAGAAAAAAACTTTCGGATATTCTTTCGGAATATGCGGCGTTCACAAAAAACAAGGTAATTCTTGTGTTTGACGCGTATAATGTTCCCGGCGGTACGGGCGAGCGCGAGCAATACGGCAATATATACACGGTCTTTACAAAAGAAAACGAAACGGGCGATATGTATATTGAAAAGCTCGTCAGCGATATAGGCAAAAACGAAAACGTCCGCGTTGTTACGTCCGACGGGCTTATTCAGCTTTCGTCTTTGAGGTTCGGCGTTTTAAGAATGTCATCCTCGGCGTTTTTTGACGAGGTTATGCGCGCAAAGGAAGAAATGCGCGATGTGATAGAATTAAATAACGGAAATAACTGAGAGGGACTGTAAAAAAACTTTTTTACAGCCCCTTAGCCTTATATAATAAAAAATTTACAATATATGCCGCGCTTTGGTGATTGCATTTTTAAAAGATTTATTGTATACTGTAACTTGTAATAATATATTATGGGGAGCTTGTTATGAAAAGCTTATGTAAAAAAATAACGGCGGCTGTTATAGCGGCGGCGTTTTTGGTGCTTTCGGCTTTGCCTGCGGGCGCGCTTGATATAAAAAGATATTACGGCGATATTGACGACGACGGCGTTGTTTCGACTTCGGACGCGCGCGAAATATTGCTTATGGCGCTTGAAATTTCAGACAGGGAGCTTACCGATACAGACCGCGCCTGCGCCGATGTTAACAAAGACGGCAGCATAACCGTAAGCGACGCAAGGCTTGCGCTTCTTGCGGCAATAGAAATAACAGAGCCTGAATTTATGCCGCCGATTCCCTTTGACCCCTGCACCGATGAATTTATCAAAAAAATAAACGGCTTAAGAAGCCGCTATACGGGAAAACCTTTGGGCGAGTTGGAGCTGTCAGCGGAGCTTTCCGATATTGCATTTACGGCGGCAAAGGAATTTACCGAAACTACGGGTACGGCGTATTATACCGCAGACGGCAGTCACTATTATAAGCTTCTTGACGACAACAACATAAGCTATTCCGTTGCAGACAAGTTTGTTGTTGCGGCAAGCACAAATTATAAAAAGGCATATAAAGAATTAATCAATAACGAACAGTGCAAAAAAGCGATGCTCAGCTCAAACTTTTCAAAAGTCGGCATCGCGGCGTATTCAAACGACGGGCGCACGTTTTATTGGTGTATGATTTTTATAGGAGATTAAAAAATAATCGAAAAGCATAAAAAACGCCGAATAATCACGGTGTGATTAAAGCGGCGTTTTTGCTTTTTCGGGGGTGTATTTATGGCAAACAAATTATCAGACGGCTTTTCAGCCAAAATCAAAAGCGTGTTGGGAATTGAGGGCGAGGTTTTGCCCACAATAAGGCCGATGCTCAACTACACCTGCGCCAACATCACAATAGGCGGCGCCGGCTATCCAATCAACGTTTACAATCAGCAGTTTTTGTCGTATGTCGAGGGTCTTTCGACAAGACAGTCGGGCAAAATTTCGCTTATAAGCGGCCTTTGGGACGCAATAAGCGACCCGATTATGGGCTTTATTACCGACAGAACGCGCTCAAAAATGGGCAGGCACCGCCCGTACCTTCTTTTTGCCGCAATACCGTTTGCGATTTCATACCTTTTCAAGTGGACTTCGTTCGGAATTTCGGCGGGCGGCGATACCTCTAAAACGTGGGTCTGGTATGTGTTTGCGGGGCTTATGTACGCGACGTTTATGACGATGATGTCAATACCCCACACGGCAATGCTTCCGACGGTTGCGCCGAATTATTTTGAGCGCACGCAGTATAAAATGGTTGAATACATAATGAACTCGGTCGGTCAGTTCAGCTCGTATATTTTTACGGCGCTGGCGATTGCGGGCTTCAACATCAAAACTGCGCTTACCGCCTTGCCTAACCCGTCGCCAGATGATAGGGGCAACTATCAGATGGTCGGAATCGTGCTTATGATATGGTTTGTATGGGCGCCGATTCTTTGTATGATAAAAACAAAAGAGCCGTCTTCTTTAGGTCAGCAAAACGAGCCGTTTGATTTGAAATATGTTTTGAAAGAATATAAGCTTGTGTTTAAAAACAAGGCTTTCAGGCAGTATTTTATAATATCGCTGTTTTTCTCGATGAGCAGGTATTTTTATAATTACGCCGACCAGTATTTTATGATAAGCGTAACGGACGCTTACAAATTCTTTAACTCGCTTACAATTATTTCGGGCATTGCCGAAGCGGCAGGCTCGCCTATAAACTATCTTCTTACGCGCTATAAGGGCAAAACGTTCTGCGGAAAGCTTATGGGTCCCTTTATGGTTTTGGGACTTTTGGTCAATGCGTTCCTTTCTTACTCAACGCCCAAGGGCATTAAATATGCGGTAATAGTAATTTCATCGGTGCTTTACAACATCGGCTTTTCGGGCCCCGGCTTTGTCGGCGAAAACATTCAGCCCGACGTTACCGACGTTGACGAGCTTATAACGGGTCAGCGCAGAGAGGGCGTTATTTCGACCTTCAACACGCTTTTTAAAAAGACGGTAAGCAGTCTTATGGCGTATCTTGTCGGTGCGTCGCTTGAGTGGTTCGGTTATGACACCAACATTCAGGACCCGCGCCTTCAGTCAAAAAAGACGGTTTTCGGCTTAAGACTCAACTATGCCGTGATTCCGTCGGTGCTTGCGCTGTTCTGCGTGATTTCGATTTTCAGATATAAAATGACAAAGCACGATCACGAAATGATAAAATCCATTATCGCCGAAAAGCACGAGACCGGAAAATGCACCGTCACAGACGAGGATAAAAAGAAGATTGAGGATATTACGGGGCAAAAATGGGAGGATATGTGGATAGGCTCCCCGGCCACACCTGCGGGAGTAGGTATATAATTAATTGCAATTCGGATTTAAATTTTTTGACTGAAAAGAGGTATGTAAAATGAACGATTTCAGAATAGAAACAAAATGCGTACAGGGCGGCTATAGCCCGAAAAACGGCGAGCCGAGGCAGATACCCATAGTTCAGAGCACAACGTTTAAATACGACACGGGCGAAGATATGGGCAAGCTTTTCGACCTTGAAGCAAGCGGATATTTTTATTCAAGACTTCAAAACCCGACGTGCGACACGGTTGCCGCAAAAATCTGCGCGCTTGAGGGCGGCACTGCGGCGATGCTTACAAGCTCGGGTCAGGCGGCATCGTTTTATGCCGTATTTAACATTGCTTCGTGCGGCGACCACGTTGTTTCGTCCTCGACGATATACGGCGGCACATTCAACCTGTTTTCGGTTACAATGAAAAAGATGGGCATAGACTTTACGTTCGTTTCGCCCGACTGCTCCGACGAAGAGCTTGAAAAAGCTTTCAGACCGAACACAAAGGCTGTTTTCGGCGAGACCATAGCAAACCCCGCCTTAAAGGTGCTCGATATTGAAAAATTTGCAAAGGCGGCGCACGCTCACGGCGTTCCGCTTATAATCGACAATACGTTTGCAACGCCTGTAAACTGCCGTCCGTTTGAGTGGGGCGCAGATATTGTTACCCATTCCACAACAAAATATATGGACGGTCACGGCGCGGCTGTCGGCGGCTGCATAGTCGATTCGGGAAAATTTGACTGGGCGCGTTACCCCGACAAATTTCCGGGGCTTTGCACGCCCGACGAAAGCTATCACGGCATAACATATACCGAAAGATTCGGCAAAGAGGGCGCATATATTACAAAGGCAACGGCGCAGTTAATGCGCGATTTCGGCTCGGTGCAGTCGCCCCAAAACGCATTTTATTTAAACCTTGGGCTTGAAAGCCTTCACGTCAGAATGGCGCGTCATTGCGAAAATGCGCTTGCCGTTGCAAAATTCCTTAAAGAAAGCGACAAAATTTCGTGGGTAAAATATGCAGGTCTTGAGGGCGACGAGGATTATCCTCTTGCTTCAAAATATCTTAAAAACGGCACTTGCGGCGTTGTAAGCTTCGGCGTAAAGGGCGGCAGAGCCGCCGCAGAGGAGTTTATGAGACGGCTTAAAATAATTGCCATAGAAACGCACGTTGCCGACGCAAGAAGCTGCTGTTTGCACCCGGGGAGCACAACGCACCGTCAGATGAACGACGAAGAGCTTGTAAACGCAGGCGTCAGCCCCGACCTTGTAAGACTTTCGTGCGGACTTGAAAACAGCGCCGACCTTATAGACGACATAAAGCAGGCGCTTGGCGAATAATTTTTTGAGCGGAGGCTGTTTTTGTGCCTATTAAAATACCCGACGCGTTGCCTGCGGTGCAAACGCTTTTAAACGAAAATATTTTTGTTATGACCGAAAAACGCGCCATAACACAGGATATACGCCCGCTGAAAATTCTGCTTCTGAACTTAATGCCGCAAAAGACCGAGACAGAAACGCAGCTCACAAGGCTTTTGGGCAACTCGCCTTTGCAGGTGGAGCTGGAGCTTATTATGACAAAATCTCACGTTCCGAAGCACACGCCGAAGGAATATTTGCTTGCGTTTTACAAAACCTTTGACGATGTTAAGACCGAAAATTTTGACGGAATGATAATAACGGGCGCGCCTGTCGAAAAGCTTAGGTTTGAAGACGTTGAGTATTGGCAGGAGCTTTGCGAGATAATGGAGTGGAGCAAAACCCACGTAACAAGCACGTTTCACATTTGCTGGGGTGCACAGGCGGGGCTTTATTACCATTTTGGCATGAAAAAATATCCGCTCGAAAAAAAGCTTTCGGGCGTATATAAACACACGGCGGACTATAAGCGGGCCATTCTTTTAAGGGGCTTTGACGATGAGTTTTATGTTCCGCACTCACGCTATACGGGCGTTCGCCGCGAGGACATTGAAAAAGTGCCCGAGCTTAAAGTTCTTGCTTCTTCAAAAGAAGCGGGCGTTTATATAGCCACAACCGAAAACGGCAAGCAGATATTTGTTACGGGTCATTCCGAATATGACGTAAATACTCTGAAAAACGAGTATATCCGTGACAAAAACGCAGGTATAGAGCCCGAAATACCCGAGAATTATTTCCCGGACGATGACCCCGAAAAAGAGCCTTTTATGAAGTGGCGTTCGCACGCAAATCTTTTGTATTCAAATTGGCTCAACTATTTTGTTTACCAGTCAACGCCGTATGATATTACGGAAATCGGCGGAAAATAAAAAATCCCGTGAAAAGAGCAATTCTTTTCACGGGACGTTTTTGTGATTAAGCCTCAGCATTCATATATTCTTCACCCGAAACAAGGTCTTTCCAGACGAACACGCCGTCTTGAAACGTCATATAAGAGTGCGGGCTGTCCTCTTTCGGGATAGACACAGAGCCGCAGTTCATATAAGTATAGCCGTTGTGCTTTGTGCATTTCGGAACGTGTGTGTGGCCGTTAAGAAGAATATCGCCGTTTTTTAACGGCGGAAGTTTTTCTTCATTAAAAATGTGGCCGTGCGACGCAAAAATGCTTACGCCGTCAACAAAAATATACGCATAGTCGGCGCTCAACGGAAAGTTCAACACCATTGAGTCCACCTCGGCATCGCAATTGCCGCGAACACAAAGAATTTTATCGCTTAATTCGTTTAAAAGCGCGATAACGTCCTTGGGCGAATAACATTCGGGCAGGTCATTGCGCGGGCCGTGATATAAAATATCGCCCAAAAGCAAAAGTCTGTCTGCATTTTCTTCTTTAAAGCGGCAAACAAGCATTTTGCAGTATTTTTCGGAGCCGTGTATATCGGAAGCAATCATAAGTTTCAAGTTAAAGCACCTCTCTTATGCCTATCTGAAAAAATTATAAAAATTTGCGGACTTAAAGTCAAGAGGAAATGTACCGATTACATAAAAAAATGTTCTCGGATTTAGAAAAAGTTTACAAATTACTTCTTGAGTTTCGATGATTATAATTGTATAATCATTAAGTTTAATACATAAATACGAAAGGAGAGAGCTTGTGCTTAAAAAGCTTATGCAAAGTATAAGAGAGTATAAATTACCCTCGATACTTACATTTATTTTTATTCTTTTAGAAGCCGTTATAGAATGCATCATTCCCTATATAACGGCAAACCTTGTTAACGCCGTTGAAGACGGTGCAGAGCTTTCCGCGGTTATGAAAACGGGCGGCGTGCTTATATTGATGGCTGTGTGTTCGCTTTCCTGCGGCGGCATTGCGGGCTTTACCTGTTCAAAGGCGTCGTCGGGCTTTGCGAAAAATCTAAGGCACGACATTTTCCGCAGGATACAGACGTTTTCTTTTGAAAACATCGACAAATTCTCGTCCTCGTCGCTCGTTACACGAATGACTACAGACGTTTCAAACGTTCAGATGTCATATATGATGATTATAAGAATGGCAATCCGTGCTCCGTTAATGCTTATTTTCTCAATCGTTATGGCTTACATTATGGGCGGCGCGCTTGCAACGCTGTTTGTAATAATCATTCCGTTTCTTGTGTGCGGTCTTGTGTTTATAAGCCGCAAGGCTATGCCCGCTTTTCACAGGGTGTTTAAAAAGTATGACCGTCTTAACGAGTCCATTGAAGAAAACGTGCGCGCAATGCGCGTTGTAAAGGGCTTTTCGCGCGAAGAGTACGAAAAAAAGAAATTCGGCGCCGCGGCTGAGGATATACGCGTTGATTTTACCCGCGCCGAAAGAATAGTCGCCTTAAACTCGCCGCTTATGCAGATATGCGTTTATTTCAATATGATTTTTGTGCTTATAGTCGGTTCAAAAATTATTATTACAACCGGCGGCGCTAACCTCGGCGTCGGCGAAATGTCGTCGATGCTGACTTACGGCATACAGATTCTTATGCAGCTTATGATGCTTTCGATGATATACGTTATGCTAACAATGTCAAGCGAATCCATGAAGCGTATTGTCGAGGTGCTTGACGAAAAAACCGCGCTCAAAAATCCCGAAAACCCCGTAACCGATGTTAAAGACGGTTCGATAGATTTTTGCGGCGTCAGCTTTAAGTACTCAAAAACAGCCGAAAAATTTGCGCTTTCGGATATTGACCTTCATATAAAATCGGGTATGACCGTCGGTATAATCGGCGGCACGGGTTCAAGCAAATCGTCGCTTGTTCAGCTCATACCGCGTCTTTACGACGCCACCGAGGGCGCGGTTAAGGTCGGCGGCGTTGACGTCAGAAATTATGACATTGAAGCCTTGCGCGGTGCTGTTGCCATGGTGCTTCAGAAAAACCTTCTTTTTTCGGGCACGATAAACGAAAACCTTCGTTGGGGCAACGAAAACGCAACGCAGGAGGAAATTATCGAGGCTTGCCGCCTTTCGCAGGCAGATGAATTTGTAAGAAGCTTCCCCGACGGGTATGAAACCCACATCGAGCAGGGCGGCACAAACGTTTCCGGCGGTCAGAAGCAGCGCCTTTGCATAGCGCGCGCACTTCTTAAAAAGCCGAAAATTCTTATACTTGACGATTCAACAAGCGCAGTCGATACAAAAACCGACGCGCTTATCAGAGCGGGATTTAAGAATTATATTCCCGAAACCACAAAGATAATTATTGCTCAACGCATAACATCTGTTATGGAGTCTGACCTTATAATCGTTATGGACGACGGCAAAATTGCCGACATGGGCACCCACGAAGAGCTTATGAAAACAAGCGAAATATACCGCGAGGTTTATGAGCAGCAAACGAAAGGGGGCGGCGAAGATGAGCAGTAACAGAATGCCCCCGAAAGGCGGACCTAAGGGTATGCCGCCGAGAAAGCTTGACAAGGGCGTTTTAAAAAGAGTTATAAAGCTTCTTTTCAAGTCCTACCCCGTTCTTGCGCCGCTTACATGCGTTTGCATTTTGCTTTCGGCGTTGGTGTCGTCAATCCCCGCTGTTTTTCAGCAAAAGGTTTTGAAAATAGTAACCGAATATTATGAAGCCGGCAACCTTGACTGGACGGCGGCAAAAACCGAAATACTGCCCATGGTCGGAATGCTTCTTGTGCTGTATTTGTTCTCTATAATATTCATTACAACATACAGTCAGCTTATGGCGTATATAACGCAGGGCTTTCTTGACAAAATGCGCTGCAAAATGTTTGACGGAATGCAGAATCTTCCCATAAAATATTTTGATACGCACAAGCACGGCGACATAATGAGCTATTACACCAACGATATTGATACGTTAAGACAGCTTGTTTCGCAGTCGCTTCCGAGCCTTTTGCAGTCAGGCGTAATAGTTTTGACGGTGCTTTTCATAATGCTTTATTACAGCGTGTTTATGACGTGCATTGTGCTCTCGGGCGTTGCCGTTATGATTCTCGTCTCCAAAAAAATCGGCGGCGGCTCTGCAAAATACTTCATTCGTTTGCAGGAGTCTGTCGGTAAGCTTGAAGGCTTTATTCAGGAGATGATGAACGGTCAGAAGGTTATAAAGGTATTTTGTCACGAACAGCAGGTTAAAGACGGCTTTGACGAAATAAACGAAAACCTTTACAGCGAAAGTTATAAAGCAAACTCTTATGCAAACTGCTTGGGACCGATAATAATGAACATAGGCAACGTGCTTTATGTTATCTGTGCAACGGTGGGCGGCGTGTTCCTTCTGTCGGGCATTAACAACATAAGCATTTCGGGGCTTCCGTTCTCGATAGATATTATCGTTCCGTTCCTTAATATGACAAAGCAGTTCACAGGCAATATAAATCAGCTTTCTCAGCAGATTAACGCCATTGCCATGGGTCTTGCGGGCGCAGGAAGAATATTTGCGCTTATGGATGAAAAGCCCGAGGTTGACGACGGTTATGTTACCCTTGTCAACTGCGAATATGACGAAAACGGCGAGCCGAAAGAAAGCGAGAGCCGCACGGGTCACTGGGCGTGGAAGCACCCGCACAGCGACGGCACCGTGACATATACGCCCCTTAAAGGCGATGTGCGTATGTATGACGTTGATTTTGCCTATGAAGAGGGCAAAGATGTTTTGCACGGTGTTACCGTGTACGCAGAGCCGGGTCAAAAGGTTGCTTTTGTCGGCGCAACGGGCGCGGGCAAAACCACAATAACAAACCTTATCAACAGGTTTTACGATATTGCCGACGGCAAAATTCGCTATGACGGCATAAACATCAATAAAATCAAAAAGTCGGATTTAAGGCGAAGCCTCGGAATAGTTCTTCAGGAAACAAATCTGTTTACGGGCACTGTTATGGATAACATCCGTTACGGCAGACTTGACGCCACCGATGAAGAGTGCATCGAAGCGGCGCGGCTTTCGGGCGCGGACAGCTTTATTACACGTCTTCCGGAGGGCTACAACACAGAGCTTTCAAACAACGGCGCAAACCTTTCGCAGGGTCAGCGCCAGCTGATAGCGATTGCAAGAGCCGCTGTTGCAGACCCGCCCGTAATGATTCTTGACGAAGCTACTTCATCAATAGACACAAGAACCGAAGCTATTGTTCAGCGCGGTATGGATAAGCTTATGGAGGGCAGAACGGTTTTCGTTATTGCTCACAGGCTTTCTACCGTAAGAAACTCGGACGTTATAATGGTGCTTGACCACGGCGTTATAATAGAACGCGGCAGTCACGAAAAGCTTATTGAAGAAAAGGGCACATATTACCGTCTTTATACGGGCGCGTTTGAACTTGAATAAAAATAATTTAGGGGCTGTAAAAAAGTTTCTTACAGCCCCATTGTTTTTTTGCCGCCGGCGACAGAGTTTGACATATTGTTGCAACTTAATTTACAATGTGTTCAACTGTTAAGCTTATGTTTGTGATAGAATACAAATTATAATAAAAAAGTTTCTCACGGTATTTTTTCACCGCAATTTATCGGCGGTGCCAAAAGGGGCTGACAAAGTTATGATTACAGAAGAAAATGTTAAAGCCGGCTTTTCGCAAAGGCTTTCTTACTTGCGGCGCTCCCGCGAGATTACACAGTTAAAGCTTGCTTGCGACCTCAATTACAGCGACAAAGCGGTTTCTAAGTGGGAACGCGGCGAAAGCGTGCCGGATGTATGCACCCTTTTGCGCCTTGCGGAATATTTCGGCGTTTCTGTCGATTATCTTTTGGGAAAAGATGAACAGCCCGTCGAAAAAAACGAAACGGGCTGTTGCGAAAAAAATACAAAAAAGCTTAAAACCGTGCTTCATACGTTTATTCCGCTGCTTTCGGTTATATGCGCTTTCTTTGTGGCGTCGCTGGCGTTTTTTGTTTTAAAGAATTTAAATGTGTGGAACGGCTGGGAACCGCTCGCATTTCTTTACGGCGCGGCGGCTTCGGCGGTTGTGCTTGTCGTGTTTTCTCATATGTGGTGGAAAATCCCTTTTAGGTGCATAAGCGTTTCGCTTCTTATTTGGCTTTTGGGGCTTTCGGCATATTTTACCGTTCCGCTCTCGGAGTTTAAATATATATTTTTGCCGTGCGCGATTTTGCAGACGGCGTGCATTATTTCATATATTTTCTTTTGGCTTATTAAAAAGAACAGATGTAAAGCCGATAATCAATAAAGCGTGTAAAGCCCGAAAAAGTGAAGCATTGTTCCTAAAAGCACAAAAAAGTGGAAAATTGAGTGATAATATTTTTTCTTTTTCCCAAGTGCCAAAAATGTTGTGCCGACTGTGTATACCACGCCGCCGATAAGAATTAAAAGAATTGTTGCAAGCGGTGTGTGCGAATATTTGTAAAGCGGATAAATAAGGGCAATGCACATCCAGCCGAGGGTCATATAAAGAACCATTGACAGCACGTGAAAACGTTCAAGGTCAAAAAACGTAATGAAGATTCCGACGGCTTCAATAACAAGGCTTAAAACCGTCATTACCGTGCCGAAGGTGTGCGAAAACGGCAGAACGCCCATAATTATTAACGGAATACTTGTGCCGGCTATAAGAACATATATAACGGCGTGGTCAACAGTACGCATTATGCGCTTTGCGGGCGACGGGCTTAAAATGTGATAAACGGTTGAAGCGGCATAAAGAACTATTATGGAAACTCCGAATATTATGCCGCTGATTACTCCGAGCGCGTTTTGCGCCTTAAGACAAAGCGCAAAAGCTGCGGTTATGCCGAAGCCTATGCCGACGGCGTGCGACGCGGAGTTTATTTTTTCTTCGCACTCGGTGTAATGCGGAAGCGAAACGGATTTTAAATCTGTCATTTTCTTTCTCCTTTGAATGTTCTTTAATGCTATTTTAGGCGCATATTGAAAAAATGTCACCCTACGGCGGCGTTTTCGCTTCTACACCTGAATTTCTGCGGTAGAGTTTTTAAAAAAAGCCTCTCTACTCAAAGTAGAGGACAAAAAACGACAAAAAAATGACGACTCAAGCTGCGAAAAAAGAAAAAGCATATAAAAACAAAAACACGTTGCGCCCGTAAAGAGCGCAACGCTTTTATTTTAAGTATTAAATTTTTAATTTAACAGAAAGGAGGTTCTACAACTAAAACAAAAGTTTTATGATGTAAAAACTTTTATAATTGCATATTATAAATGAAGAACAATCCAAAGTAATGTTTTTGCCCGTTTCGCCGCCGTCAATAAGTTTTTTGGCTCTTTAGCCTGTGCGGCATCATGGCAAGCGATTATCGGATTTATGTATGCGGAAAAAACTATATGAAAAGCGCTGTTTTATTAACTGTGTCATCTATAGCAAGGCTCTTTTTCATCAAAGCGCGGTAAACAGTAAACCCATAAAAGTCCTGTCCGCCGTAAATCAAGTCAAATTTATATCGGGGCGATAATGTCAGTATTCCCCGCGGCGCTTTAAGCCGAAATCACAACAACATTGCGGCAGGAAACCTGCGCCCGAATTATAAAAGAGATTGCTTTTGCCGAAGCAGCCCCGAGCGACAAGCCGTTTTAAGGCTTTGTTGCGTATAGCACGCAGTCTTTAGGGGAAAGACGGTCGGGTGATTGCGCGGCGTAACCGAAGAAGCGTTTGCGGCTTTTGCTTTTTCGGTTTTGCGGCAAAATAAAACAGCGCACACACCTCTGCGCGAGGTCCGTGCGCCGTAAGCTTTGAAAAATCAGTCGCAAAGGCGGGAGACCGTCGCGCAGAGAAGCTGTTCTTCATCGTACATCGGAATCACGCCCTTTCTTTTATTTCTGATATTATAATACATCACCGCGCTGTGTTTGTCAACACATTTTTTGAACATTTTTAAAAATTTTTATTCAAAATATCAACACGGCGTGCTTATGGCTTTTGCCGTCAGTCGCATTCGTCCGAATATGCCTCATACGTTTCAAGCGCCTTTCTTTTAACGGTGGCTTTCAGCTCGTTGGGCGATTTGACCTTTACTCTTTTCCCGAACTGTAAAAGCCACGCCGAAAGACCGTCGCTCACAACGGCGTTTGTTTTTACAACAAAGCTGTCGTCATCATACTTTTGCAAGCGGACGCGTTCGCCGAATTTGTCAAGAATCAATTCAAGCATACCGTTTTCGCAAATAAGCTCAATCGGCTTCGGCTCGCCGCTGTACATATTAAAAAGCTTTGAAGCATAGTCTGCCGAGTCAAAGCGCGTTGTGTAATCGGATACTTCCGAAAAGGGGCGCGCGCTTTCTTCGGTAACGGCAATGCTTTTAATGCGGTCTATTCTTAAATTCATAAGATTGTCGTATTTTTCGTTGTTGCACACAAGGTAATAGTGGTCGTCTGACCAAATTAGCGCATACGGGCTGACGGTGAAAGATTTTTCGTCGCTTTTTTGCTTGAATTCGTCGGTAATAACGCGCCTTGAATATGTGAATTTCACTTTAAGCTCTGCGTTGATGGCGTCGTCGAGCGCCGAAATTGTGTAATAAAGCTCTTCGTTTTTGCACTTCGGGCGGTTATCGACATATACCTGTCTGTGAAGCGTTGCCGCCTGATATTTGCTTGCAAAGCTTTCAATTTTTTCAACAAGAATTTTTGTTTTCTTTTGCGAAATGAAGTTCGCCGCCTGAACCGCGTCAAGAAGAAGTCTTAATTCGGCAAGCTCGAATTTGCGCGCGCCGATAAAATAGCCGCGCTTGTTATTTTCCGTCCCGAGAATAATGTCAAGACCGTATTCTTTAAGCACTTCAATGTCTTTGTATACGGACTTGCGCTCTGCTTCTATCCCCGCGGCGCACAGTGCGTCGCAAAGCTCGTTTGCCGAAAGCGGGTGTGCTTCGTCTGTTTTTTCGGACAGAATATCGGAAAGATATAAAAGCTTCAGCTTTGTGTTTTTTTGTTGAGCCATAATTCCTCCTCAAGAAACGCTTTTTTTAATAATACAATATTTTACGCATTTTGTAAATACGCCGTTGCACGGAATACCGCGGGCGCGCTTTTCATATATTAAAATGATAAAAAGGAGGTATGCGCTGTGACAAGAGGAATAGATGTTTCGCGTTGGCAAGGTGATTTTGACTTTGAAGCCGCGCTTAACGAGGGCTGGGAGTTTGCCGTTTTAAAGGGCGGCGGAGGCGACGACGGACTTTATGTTGACGGGCGTTTTGAAGAAAATTACAATAAAACGAAAAAACTGAAAATTCCGGTCGGTTGCTATTTTTTCGGGTATGCAAAAAACGGGGATGAAGCAAAAAAAGAAGCCGAGTATTTTTATGAAAACTGCCTTAAAGGCAAAAAATTCGAGCTGCCCGTGTTTATAGACGTTGAAGGCGATATGCTGAAAGCCCCGAAAGAGCAGCTTACAAAAACCGTGAAAAGCTGGTGCGAAACGCTTGAAAAGAAGGGCTTTTTTGTCGGCATCTATGCGTCGCTTTCGGTATTTGAAAATAACCTTGACGATAACGAGCTTTTAAAGTTTACGCACTGGGTTGCAAGGTGGGCGCACGACTGCGGCTATAAAAACAAAGACGCGCTTTGTATGTGGCAGTTCGGCGGCAATACAAATCTTTTAAGAAGCAACAAGGTTGCGGGCGTTGTCTGCGATCAGAACTATATGTTTATTGATTTTGAGAGCACAATAAAACGCCTCGGTCTTAACGGGTTTGAAAAGACGGACGGCGAAAAAGCCGATATTGACAAAATTGCGCGCGAGGTTATAAGAGGCGAGTGGGGCAACGGCGAAGAAAGAAAAAGCCGCCTTAAAAAAGCGGGATATTCGTATGAAGAAGTGCAGGACAGAGTAAACGAGCTTTTAGCGGAAGATAAAAAGAGCATTGACGAAATCGCAAACGAAGTCATAAGGGGCGAATGGGGTAACGGCGAGGAAAGAAAAAAGCGGCTTAGAGATGCCGGGTATGATTATGACGCGGTGCAAAAAAGAGTTAATGAAAAAATAGGATGAAATGCCGAAATAAAAGAACGCTATGACGCGATGTGTATTTCTTTTCGCGCCTACGGGGGAGCCTGTAGCTGTTAGCTCTTAGCCGTTAGCCTGATTTGCGGCAACTTGCATATTGTCATTTTCAAATCATAATAAATCAAATCCTGTGAATGGAATGATTTTTTTGTTCACAGGGTTTGTTGTGTAAAATATGAACCCTGCGAACGGCATTTATTTGTTCGCAGGGTTATGTTATGCAAAATTTTGATTTTATTTATATAGTTTTTTCCACGCAAAAACTTCACATTTTCCGCGCCGATTTCCCTGTCGTTCCCGTAGGGGCGGCAATCTGCCGCCCGCCAAAAATGCGAAGCATTTTTCCATAAAACTTCCGCGTTTACGCGGAATATAATCGCGGCGAAGCCGCACTATTGGCTAACGGCTAAAAACAATCCCCCGCAAATCGGACTAACCAATCTGCGGGGGAAAAACAACAATTATAAAAATGATAATATGAAGTTGCTGTCAAGCTAACGGCTAACAGCTAACAGCTTATTTTTTCAATTTTTTCTGCTGCTGTTTGCGCTCTCTGTCGAGAGCTCTTTCGGCGGCGATGCGCTCGGCTTCTTTTCTTTCGGAAGCGTGGCGCTCGTTTCTTGCGGCAACAACGTTGTCATAATCGCTGATTATTTCGTCAAGGTTGTTGTAGCCTTCGTAAAGTTCAAGCGTTCTTACGGCGGCAAGATAGGGTGCCGCAACGTTGCCGTAGATGTTGCGCTGTTTGCTCGCTTCTTTCATAGCCTTGCGGCGAAGCTTTGCCTGTTCTCTTGTGTCGTCGGGCATATTGTAGGCGTCGTCGTAAATTTTGTGGTCAAACTCTACAATGCCGTTCGGATAATATTTTGCGGCAAGCTTTCTTGATTTTGCAAGCGAACGGGCGTTTCTTATTTCCTGTTTTCTCCAGGTGCGCTCTTCTTTAACGTGCGTCTCGGGAAGAGCCGAAGCAAAAGCGACGGCTTCTTCGGCGCAGTCAAAGAAGTGCTCGGGGCCGCCTGCGACAATCATTCTGCAAAGCTCAAGCTGTTTTTGACCGAACTCGGTTTCAAAACGGTTGATTTCGCGCATAACAAAATCGGCAACCTCAATCTCTTCGTTGAACGCCTTTGCGTCTTCAAGCTCCTGCTTTGCTTTCTTTAAAAGCTCGCGGTCGCCCGATTTTTTTGCTTCTTTTATAAGATGCTTTGAAACGTCTTTCTTTTCAAGTCCGTGATATTTGCGCGCCTTGATAATCGCTTCACAGCCCTCGATATATGCAGAGTCCTCCTGCATTTCGGCTTTTCTGTCCTCGACTATAGTGCGGATTCTTATAACTCTTATCATCGACTTCTGACCGGTCTCCGTGATGTCGTAAGCAAACCACGGCAAAACGTCGATGGTAGCGCCGACAATCGAGATGAGAAGAAGCGTGTCCATAAGGCTGTAAAGCACGCAATCGGGGTTTTTGGTCTGCTTTGAAAGCGGAAGCGTTTCGTCATAGTCCTTATAAACGTCAAGAACAGAGTAATCCGTTCCGTCGAAGCCTTTTTGGTGATAAACCCACGGAATGAAAAGGCTCGTTACGGAGTTTATTGCGGCGCCCGCATATGTCTGAACAAATCCGAACGCGCCGTCTATGCGCTCGCCGATGAGGTATTGCTGGTTGTCGCGCATATCCGATTCGATTGCGCTGTCGATAACGTTGCCCGTGTCGACAAAGCGGTCGATTGTATAAACAATGAAAAGTCCGATGCCTGCGAGCGGGCTTTTGTAGAACAGAAAGTATGAGGCAATAAGGAATATCTGAACAATGTTTTTGAATATCTTGATTTTCTTTTTGCCGAATTTTTTAATAAACCACGGTGAGAACAGCATACCCCAAAAGTTTGCGTTGTAGGATATTGTGTTAAGAAGACCGTATGTAGAGCTCTTCATAATATGGGCGCGGTAAACCATCCATTCCCAAATGTTGCCCTTTGCGTCTTCAAGGAAGTTGTTCCAGCCGTCGGCGCACTTAATCCAGAAGATTTTGTTGCCTGCAACGGCGCGCATTGACGAAGCAAAGCTCATCTTTGTTATTCGGCTCTTGGGAAGAACAAGTCTTTCCTGAGTGCCGAAATATGCAAGAAGAACAATAGGCATAAACAGCGCCATTGGTGTATAAGCGCCGCGGAAATACGTCATATTATACTTATCGCCGTTTTGGCAGAGCACGTCAACCATTATCGGATAATAAAGGTTGTTTATTGTGTAGCCCGCAGAGTAGATAATGCTTGTGATAGCCATTATCTTTGTGCGTTCTTCGGTGTTGGGTGTAATAACGTGAACCATATTTGTAACGCCCGTTGTTACCCAGTTTTGAATGTAGCCCTGAATCTGACCGATTACGAAAAGCATAATAATCATTACATAAACGGTAAACGGCTTGTGGGCGTCGCGCACCTGTTCATAGGGCAGCCACAGCGACAGAAGTGTAAAAATCATCGACGGAATAGCAAGCTTAATATAAACTCTGTATTTGCCGTCTTTACTTCTGAGGTTGTCGACTATCCATGCATTTACAGGGGTCATAACATAGCCTATTACTTGGCAGATGTACATCATAACAAGCAGCTGCGTGTTTGTCATTCCGAGCGTCATTCCGGTAAATTGGTTGCCTACGCCGAACCCGATTGACCACTGAATGGACATATAAAGCGCCATCCAGCCTACAGAAAGCTTTGCGATTTCTTTATACGGAACATACTCGCCGGGGCGGGGCTGATTCCAATAAAGCTTCACTTCGCCTAATGTGTCTTTCACTTTTTGTATGGCTTCCATATTTTACTCAATCCTTTCGGGATAAGCTTTTTAACGCATTTATAACGGCTTTCGCCGAAGAATCTTTTGCCTCTATCCATAAAGAGGCGGCGCGCATATTTTCAAGGTAGTGTGCGTCGGAGCTTGAAAGAATAGGGACAGTATTTAAAAAGGGGTGCTTTTCTTTCAGTACCCCTTCTTTTGAAATGTCAAATATTTCGGCCGAGGTAAAGCCGAGGCTTTCGTCGATTGTGCCGAGGTTTGAAATAATGCTGTAAGAGCTTCTGTCGATATGCGCAGGGAACGAAAATCCGCCGAATTTTGAGACGGTTTCACAAACCCTGTTTATACCGAGACTGCTTGCCGTGACAAGAAGCGTTTCTTCAACGCCCGTAATTTCGTCGTTTTCGTTCATAATAAGCTGTTCGCCGAAAACCGAGGGCTTGTTTTTTATGGGCGGAACGGTCGTTTTTATATATTCCGAAAATTCTTCGGCAGCTGATATTTCGGGGAAAAGGCACACAACGTGCACTTCTTCGGCTGTGCAAAGCTCCATTCCCGGAATTACCGTCAGACCTGCATTTTCGCCGACGTTTATTGCGGCGCGGCAGTTTTTGCAGGAGTTGTGGTCTGTCAGGGCAATCACGTCAAGACCCATAATTTTTGCCATATTGACAATGTTGTTCGGGGTCATATCGCCGTCGCCGCACGGGCTTAAAGCCGAGTGCAGGTGAAAATCGTAATAAATCCTCATATCAGCCTGCTGATTTTTGCGGCGGTTTCGTATGTATTGCCGTCTGCCGCGAGTATTATAATGCCGTTTAAATCGGCTTTTTTCTTTGCGTCCTCGTCAAGCGGCGCGTTTTCTGTAAGAATTATGCACGAAAGGTCCGCAAGAGCCGCCACGCCCACGGAATTTATGTTGCCCATAACCGTAAGCCAGACGTTGCCGCTTTTAGCCCGCGACATTACCCAGCTTAAAAGGTCGCCGCAGTAACAGCCGTCAATTTCGCGCCGGGAAGAAATTTCTTCACCAGAAAGAAATGTGAGAGAAAGCTTTGAAGCAAGCTCTTTTACGGTCATTTGTGCTCCTCCTTTTTGCGCGTTATAAGCCGTTTTCTGAACGGCGCGGGAATCAGCGTGTCAAGGTTTACGCCTTTGTCAAGCTGTTCTATATCTTTTTTGATTCTGAAAACGCAGTCGTGCTCCGAAGCAAAGCCCCTTACAATGTCTTCTGCAAGCGAGCGGCACGAGGGTGCGCCGCATATGCCGCAGTCAAGCCCCGGAAAGCTTTCTAAAAGCTCCTTCATACGCGCCATGCGTTCAAGCGCCTCCGAAACATTGTCGGCAAGCTTCATAATATCGTCGTTAGGCTCTATTTTGTGAGAGTTGAAAACCTCGGGCGGAAGAACGTCGCCGCTTATGTGGTTGCACGACACGGGACTGTATTTTCTGAGCTTTATAAGGCGCGTTTTTGCAATAAACGGATTTTCAGCCGTAAGACTGCCGCCGACGCAGCCGCCGCGGCACGCGTTAAGCTCTATAAAATCAACGGAATCGAGCGTGCCGTTTTCTATCTCTTCAAGAATTTTCATACAATTCTCAATGCCGTCGGCTGAAAGCGCGTTGTCGTTTAATGTGCCCGAAGCTTCGCCGCCGCTTGTTGCCCAGCTTATGCCTATAACGCCCGATTCGTGAAGCGCTTTAAGGTCGTCCTTTTCGGTTTTTTCCATCTGCTTTAAAAGCACGGGGTAAATGTCGTTTATGGCAACGGCGCCGTCGATATATGACTTTTCAAGCCCGAGCGGCTGTTTTATCGCCGTTATTTTTGCCGGGCACGGCGAAATGAAAAATACGCCGATGTCGGAAAGCGGAAGTCCCGTTTTTTCGGCGGCTTTTTGCTTTGCAAGCCGGTGCTGCCCATCGAGAGCCAGACTGTGGAGCAGCTGGTAACGGCCGGCATCACCACCGTCACCGCACTGATCAGTTGGTGGAACAACAACAGCTTTACTTCCGCCGCCCTTCAGGCCGATGCCGAATACGCCCGCCTGA
>OQVL01000207.1_pt1 | contig 27268 bp, 26 predicted proteins | sample 1691501 | NCBI WGS metagenome assembly OQVL01 (sample SAMN03418253, study PRJEB22391) | human gut metagenome | biome: human-gut; feature: organic feature; material: feces | host: Homo sapiens | place: Tanzania | collected 2013-01 | reverse complement strand
GGATTACGAAACGAGAATTTCAACGCTGACATCGGACATCGCCGAGCTGGACAGCAAAATCAAAAGGCTCGAACAGGAGCAAAGCTCGCAGAGCGAAAAGGTTACGGCTCAAAATTCGGTTGTCAGCTACATAAAAACCGAAATAAAAAAGCAGCAGGATATCATTGACGACAGCAACTCGACAAATTCCGAACGGCTTGAGGCGATGAGAGAGAGAACAAAGCTGAATAACAGTCTTTCAACTGCTCAAAATGAGCTTAATTCACGCATCAACGAATTGAATGACATAAAGTCGGAGCTGTCTGCGGCGCGTGCCGAAAAGACGAAGAAGGAAAACGAAAAAGCTCAGATATCTTCAAACCTTTCGTCGGAAAGATCTGCACTTTCAACCGCAAAGTCACAGAAAGATGTTTTGCAGACCGAATATAACAATGCCGAGGCGAATTATAATTCGGCAAAAAAAGCGTACGATACAGATTCGGCAACGCTCTCAAAATATATGACCTCGATGAATGAGCTGACAAGAGGACAGACGAGTCTGACTCAGCTTATCGAAAAGGTTGAGCGGGAAGAGCAGGAGATTGCAGGTCTGAACATCAGTGTCACGCAGGCACAGATCAGATATACTCTTGCTTCCAGAAACAGTTCGATCAAGGATGAAAAGGCGGAATATGATCTCAAGGTTGCGAAAAGCCGTTACAATGTTGTTGACGGTGAGTATACCGAGCTGAAAAATGATATTGACAGTAAAAAGGAGACGCTCAATTCAGAATTGAAGTCGCTTCAAACCACGCTGAAAAATATTTCCGACCTCAGATGGACTGCGACACCGAGAAACGAGCTTGCGGGCTTCGACAGCTTCGGCGTCAGCCTTGAAAATATCAAGTCGATGTCAACGGTTTTCCCGATTGTATTTTTCCTGACGGCGATGATCGCCTGCTTCGTTATAATGGTTAAGAATGTTGAGGAAGAGCGAAAGGAAATCGGAGTCTTTAAATCGTTCGGTTATTCCGATATTTCAATCATTTTTAAGTTTATGATATACGCCGTCCTTGCTTGGGCGATAGGAGTTTTTGTCGGAACGGTGATGGGAACCTGTGTTCTCCCGTTTGTGATCTGCTCGATTTACAATATGACATACAGTGTGCCGAATGTCGGAACCGTTTTCCTTACAAATTATGTTTTCTTCGGAATAGGACTTTCGTTTGCGATGATTATTGTCGCAACATTCTTTGCGGCAATACGTGAACTGAAATATGATCCGGCAACGCTTATGCGTCCGAAAAATATTACCTACAACCGCCGAAATTTCCTTGAAAAAATCCCTGCCCTGTGGAACAAGATGAGTTACGGAATGGTTGTTGTGGCAAGAACGGTTTCAAGAAGCCGTGGAAGAGTTATGATCGGCACGGTCGGAATTGCGTGCTGTACCGCTCTGATTCTGTCCTCGCTCGGACTTATTAATTCAACCGCCGCAGTGTCGGGGACACAGTATGCGGACGACGGCATATTTAAGTATGATATAATGTATGTTCTGAAAACTCCGCAGCAGCAAGATGCGTCGATCCTTAAGAAAATAAGAAACGACCAGCGTACCGAAAATGCAACATTATACGGCAACCGAAATGCAATTGCGACTGCCGATACGGATCAGGCGGATGCAAAGCGCCCGGTCAATGTAATTGCAATGGAGAGCGACGACGAGTTTTCACAATATGTAAATCTCAGAACGGTAAGCGGTAACCTCGACTTCGGCAAAGGAAATGTCGTCATAACCGACAAAATGGCTAAGGACCTCGGATTCGGCGTCGGGGACAATATAAGATTGACTTTGCCCGACGGAGACATTCACACCGCAAGAGTCAGCGGAATTGTGAAGAACTACACAAACCACTATGTCTATATGACGTCGGAAACCTATAAGACGGTGTTAGGCGAGGAACCGCAGTACAAATATATAATTGTTGATGCAAAGTCGTATCTTGAGGACAAGGATATTAAAAATTTTGCTTCGGACTTTCTTAAGGAGGATATCGTCACGGGAGCTTCGACCGCTTCGGAGATGGCAAGCTCCGTCGATGTTTCGATCGACAGAATTTTTGCGGTCGTAATGCTGTTCGTGCTTTCGGCGTGCCTCTTGGCGCTGATAGTTATGTATACAAACTCCAATGTAAACCTCAGCGAGAGGACGAGAGAAATAGCGAACATAAAGGTTATCGGTCTGAGCGATCACGAGGTTCTGATTTACGTTATCCGCGAAAATATAATTTCCACAATTTACGGTGCTTTGGCCGGACTTGTTGCCGGAATTTTCCTGCATAAGGTGCTTATCGGGTTTATCTCGGTAGACAATATCGTTTACGGCAGCTCAATTGCCTGGTGGAGCTATCTTGTAACGCTTATTATTATCTCACTGATTTCTGCGATCTCCGCCCTGCCGATCAAGATTAAGGTTGACAGAATCAATATGGCGGAAACGCTAAAGGAAATTGAATAGAAACTCTTGCATAACAGAACGAAAAAACACAGAGATCAGTGACCTCTGTGTTTTTCTTTTCGTTTCTGCTGTTTCAGCTCAAACCGCCATTCTTTTTCGGCATCACGCTGTTGCTTGCTGAGAGTTTTGCGTTTAAGCTTGTTTTCCTCTCGCTGAAGCTGTAAAGCCTGCTGGCTTTTTGTTCCGATCCCGCTTTGAGCCGTCAACTTCTTTGCTTCTCGCTGCTTGCGCTTCGGATTTGTCGAGTCATTTTTTACAGCCGTTTCAACAGACGGACTGAATTTCAGCCTGCAATAATTTTTTTGAATGTAATTCAAAACCTCAAAGTCTTTCGGCTCTGCGCCGAAGGTGACCTTGCAAACGGACAGCCATCCGTTTTCTGTTCGTTCAAACACCCCAACCCAAAACGGGTCATCAAAAAATACCGTCAGTCTGGTCATCGTGTCCATACGAATCCCTCCAAAAATATATTTCAGGGAACGGACGACCCGGAGGGGAGGGTTACTTACCTGAGTGAACTCAGACGGCCGGGCTACCTACCGGCTCTGGTGCAGAAAGCACGTTGCGTTTTTATCCCTGCGTAAAATGCACTTACGCATTGTTACCAATTATATTTTGCAAATATTTGAGCGACTCTTTAATGTTATTTTCTTCCTTGAAATTGTCGCGATAAAGCTCAATCACGGCGGTGTTGTCATAGCCGTGGGCTTTCAAGGCATCAAACAGCTTTTTGAAATCATAATCTCCTTTGCCGGGAGCGAGGCAATCGTGCTCTGCCGTACCGTCACTGAGATGAACCTGAGCAATTTTATCCCCGAGCAGATCAATGAATTCAAATTCATTTTGATTTGTCCTGCGGCATTGTTTGATGTCCAGCACCGCTTTGAAATCATCGCCGACGAGGTCGGCAACCTTTTTCATATAGTGCGGATCGGAGCAAAGGCAATTATTTACATTTTCGTGTGCGATAAAAACGCCTGATTTTTTGGCTGCATTGTGCAATTTGAGATAGTTCTCGGCATATAATTCAGGTGAGTATCTTTTTCGGCTTTTTCCGCCATGCAGAACGATGAGCTCCGCACCGAGCGTGTTTGCCGCATTAAAATATCTTTTGTAAAATTCAATGCTGTCGTTCGTCCGACGGTCATAGTTGCTGAAAAACATAAACGGCTCAAATGCCGAGGTGAACGGATGGATCGAGCGTACCCTTATATCATAGTATTCCCGTATTCTGCAAAGCTCTTTTAAATATCCGCCCTCAAGCTCACAGGCGGAATTAAAAAAGATCTCCGCTGTTTTTGCCCCGGATCTTCCGACAGCCTCAAACGATTCCTCAATCAGCGCCGGATAGAAGCAAGAGGAGGAAACTCCGATTTCCATATCAACACCTGCCTTTTTCATTGATATTTTAGCACCATATCTGCCGACGGTAAAGACTTTTTTCTGTTATTTGCAGAAAATATTATCAAATTGTTAATTTTTTCAAAAACACTTGATTTTTACGGCAAACGGGCTATAATATATTTAGCACTCAGGGAACAAGAGTGCTAAAACGACAAATATTTAGTTTTTATAGGAGGCTTTCACAATGAAAATCAAACCGCTTGCAGACCGTGTTGTTGTTAAGATGACAGAGGCTGAAGAAAAAACACAGAGTGGAATTATTCTTGCATCTTCCGCTAAGGAGAAGCCGCAGATTGCCGAGGTCCTCGCTGTTGGTCCCGGAGGTCTTGTTGACGGCAAAGAGGTTGAAATGTATGTTAAGGTCGGCGATAAAGTAATCACCGGAAAATATGCAGGCACCGAAGTTAAGCTCGACAAAGAAGAGTACATCATCGTTCGTCAGAGCGATATTCTTGCAATAGTAGAATAACAGGAGGAATACATCATGGCTAAACAGATTATTTACGGAGAAGAAGCCAGAAAGGCTCTCCAGGCAGGTATTGATAAGCTTGCCGATACAGTTAAAATCACACTCGGCCCCAAGGGCAGAAACGTTGTTCTTGACAAGAAGTACGGCTCACCGTTAATCACAAACGATGGCGTTACAATCGCTAAGGACGTTGAACTTGAGGATCCGTTCGAGAATATGGGCGCACAGCTCGTTAAGGAAGTTGCAACAAAGACAAATGACGTTGCCGGCGACGGTACAACTACCGCTACACTCCTTGCACAGGCTTTTGTCCGTGAGGGTATGAAGAATGTTGCCGCAGGCGCAAACCCGATGGTAGTCAAGAAGGGCATCAAGATGGGTGTTGACGCAGCTGTTGAGGCTGTCAAGGCAAATTCAAAGCCCGTCACATCTTCAAATGATATCGCCCGTGTCGCTACGGTTTCTGCCGCAGACGAGGAAATCGGCAAGATCATTGCCGAGGCTATGGAAAAGGTAACCGCAGACGGCGTTATCACCGTCGAGGAATCAAAGACAGCCGTTACGGATTCCGACATTGTTGAAGGTATGCAGTTCGACCGCGGTTACATTTCACCCTACATGGTAACCGATACAGATAAGATGGAAGCTGTTATCGACGACGCTCTCATTCTTATTACAGATAAGAAGATTTCAAACATTCAGGAAATTCTTCCGCTTCTTGAGCAGGTACTCAAGGGAGGCAAGAAACTTGTTATTATCGCAGAGGACGTTGAGGGCGAGGCTCTTTCAACAATCCTTGTCAACAAGCTCCGCGGCACATTCACCTGTGTTGCTGTCAAGGCTCCGGGCTTCGGCGACAGACGTAAGGAAATGCTACGTGATATCGCTATCCTCACAGGCGGCGAGGTTATCACATCAGACCTCGGACTTGAGCTTGCAGACGCAACAATGGCTCAGCTCGGTCAGGCCCGTCAGGTTAAGATTTCCAAGGAGAATACCATCATCGTTGACGGAGCAGGCGATAAGGACGAGATCAAGGGCAGAGTTGCTCAGATCAAGTCACAGCTTGAGAACACAACCTCCGATTTCGACCGTGAAAAGCTCCAGGAAAGACTTGCAAAGCTTTCCGGCGGCGTAGCTGTTATCCGTGTAGGTGCTGCAACAGAGACTGAGATGAAAGACAAGAAGCTCCGTATTGAGGACGCTCTTTCGGCTACAAAGGCAGCCGTTGAAGAGGGTACCGTTGCAGGCGGCGGCGTTGCGCTTCTCAACGCTATCCCGGCAGTAAAGGCTCTCCTTGATTCAACAGAGGACGCTGATGAAAAGACAGGTATCAAGATCGTTCTCAAGGCTCTTGAAGCTCCGGCACGTCAGATCGCCGCAAACGCAGGTCTTGAAGGCTCGGTTATCGTAAACGATATCGTTTCGAGCGGCAAGACAGGCTTCGGCTACAACTTCGCAACAGGCGAGTTTGTTGATATGTTCGAGGCAGGTATTCTTGACCCGACAAAGGTTACGCGTTCGGCTATCCAGAACGCATCAAGCGTTGCCGCAATGGTACTCACAACCGAGTCACTCGTTGCCGACAAGCCCGATCCGCAGGCTGACGCAGCTGCTGCCGCAGCAATGGCAAGCCAGGGCGGCGGAATGTATTGATAAAAAGCTGAATATATAAACGGCACCGCCGCCGAGCAGAACTTCTGCTCGGCGGCGGTTTTGTAAGTAACAGTAATTACAGCGGTATATATAAATATATGATTCCTTATCTTAGAGTCTTGATATAGTCCTATGACAAAGAAAAAGAAAAAGAGCAGATCTATTGATCTACTCCTTTGTGGTTGCGGAGGCTGGACTTGAACCAACGACCTTCGGGTTATGAGCCCGACGAGCTACCAACTGCTCCACTCCGCGATATTTGATTGCGCCCCTCTCAAGAGTGCCTTATTATTATATTACTATGATGTAGTTTTGTCAAGTCTTTTTTTATATTTTTTTCAAATGGTTGGGAAATATACATAAAGGTATACTGCGTATTTATTTTACGGGATGTTGACTTTTAGGACAGACTTTTATATAATATAAAAAGTCTATCGTTTTAATAGGTAATTTGAAAAGGGGGCGATAGTATGAACGAGATTGAATTGACCGACAAACTGTTTAATACGGGCGATCTGACGGATTCTCAGCTGAAAGAGATGCTCGAAAGTGACAGCTTTAATGATCCGCTTGCCCGTGCCGCAGATATCAGGCGCCGTGAAAACTACGGCGATGAAGTGTATATTCGAGGATTGATTGAATTTACAAATTACTGCCGCAATAATTGCTATTACTGCGGAATAAGGCGCAGTAACCGCAACGCTGAGCGTTATCGTCTGACTAAAGAAGAAATTCTTATTTGCTGTGACGAGGGGTATAAGCTCGGCTTCCGAACCTTCGTTATGCAGGGCGGAGAGGATCCCTACTATACGGACGAAATGATTTGCGATATCGTTTCCGAGATTAAACGAAGATATCCCGACTGTGCGGTAACGCTTTCAATAGGCGAGAAATCCCGTGAAAGCTATCGTTCGTTCTATGATGCCGGGGCGGATCGTTATCTGCTTAGGCACGAGACGGCAGATCCGGCTCATTATGGTAAACTTCATCCGGCTGAAATGAGCCTTGAAAACAGGAAACGCTGCCTTTTTGATCTTAAAGAAATCGGATATCAGGTCGGTTCGGGATTTATGGTCGGTTCGCCGTATCAAACACCTGAAAATCTGATTGCCGATCTGCGCTTTCTGCAGAGGCTGAAGCCTGATATGATAGGAATCGGCCCTTATATAACGCACAAGGATACGCCGTTTGCCGAGTTCAAAAGCGGCGATTTAAAGCTGACTCTTAGGCTTGTCTCAATTCTTAGACTTATGTTTCCGTATGCGCTTATACCGTCGACTACTGCTCTCGGCACAATTCATCCGCAGGGACGAGAGCTCGGACTGAAAGCGGGAGCGAATGTTGTAATGCCGAATCTTTCTCCGGTCGGAGTGCGTAAGCTGTATTCGCTTTACGAGAATAAAATTTGCACCGGCGAAGAAGCCGCTCAATGTCGCAGTTGCCTTGAAGTGCGGGTCGAATCGGCGGGATACAGGATAGTTACAGATGTCGGAAACGTTAAAAAATAACAGGGTAATAACGTATAAATTGCCTTAAATCGAGGAATAGTTATGCTTAATCAATTTTCAAGAACAGAGCTTTTATATGGCAAGGAAGCAATGGAAAAGCTGAAAAATTCACGTGTCGCCGTATTCGGAATCGGCGGCGTCGGCGGCTTTACCGTTGAGGCGCTTGCAAGGTCGGGCGTAGGAATGATTGATATTATTGACGATGACAGAGTTTGCCTGACAAATATAAATCGTCAGATTATCGCAACACGGAAAACGGTCGGCAAATATAAGGTTGATGTTGCCGAGGAAAGAATACTCGAAATTAATCCCGATGCGGTTGTAAACAAGCATCGAATTTTTTATACGCCCGAGACTGCGGACAGCTTTGATTTCACACAATATGACTATATCGTCGACGCAATAGACACGGTTACGGGAAAACTTACGCTTGTTGAAAATGCTTACAAAGCAAAAACACCGATAATTTCATCAATGGGAGCGGGCAACAAGGTTGACCCGACTGCCTTTGAGGTCACGGATATTTTCAAAACATCGGTTTGTCCGCTTGCAAAGGTTATGAGAACCGAGCTTAGAAAGCGGAAAATTCGAAAGCTCAAGGTTGTATATTCAAAGGAGCTGCCGATAACGCCGATAGACGATATGGCAATAAGCTGTAAACAGCATTGCATCTGTCCTCCGGGAACAGCACGGAAATGCACTCAGCGCAGACAGGTTCCGGGCAGTACGGCGTTTGTGCCGTCGGTCGTCGGACTGATAATTGCCGGCGAGGTTATAAATGATATAACAGGATTTAAGGGCAGAGGCTTAGGAGTATAGAACAACACGGTGCGGTAAGAGCTGCACCGTGTTGTTTTGCTATTTTTTATTCTTAATCTTATCCCAATATGCCTTTGCCGCCTTCTCCATTTTGTTGTCGCCGAATTCGTAATACTTCGCATTTTTTATGGCATCCGGCAGGTACTGCTGAGGTATCCAATGATTCTCATATGTATGAGGGTAGAGATAGAATTGACCCTTATTCGGGTTATCATCGCCGTCACAGTGTTTGTTCTGAAGCCGGCGGGGAATGGGACCGCTTTTGCCCTTTTTAATATCACTCAGAGCGGCATCAATTCCCAGGTATGCCGAATTGGATTTCGGAGAGGTGCAGACAAGCACTACCGCATCGGCAAGAGGAATCCTCGCCTCGGGAAGTCCGAGCATAAGAGCCGCATCAACGGCAGCCTTGACGATAGGAATTATCATCGGATAAGCAAGTCCGACATCCTCGCAGGCGCAAACCATAAGCCTGCGGCAAGCCGAGGGCAGGTCGCCTGCATCAAGCAGCCTTCCGAGATAATGCAAGGCTGCGTCGGGATCGGAGCCTCGCATGGATTTTTGATAAGCGGAAACAATATCGTAGTGCTCGTCACCGTCACGGTCATACTTCATTGCACTGCGTTGAGTCAGCAAACGGGCGGTTTCCGCCGTGATGTGGATTATTCCGTCAGCGTTCGGCTTTGTTGAAAGTGCGCAAAGCTCGACCGAATTTATCGCCTTTCGCACATCGCCGCCGCAAGCGGAGGAAATATGCTTTATCGCGTCGGGATCTACTTCAAATTTCATTCCGCGCTTTTCCTCAAGATAGCCGAATGCACGTTTTACGGCAGGAACAATATCAACGGGATTGACCGCCTTAAATTCAAAAACAGTCGAGCGGCTGAGGATGGCGTTGTAAACGTAAAAATACGGATTTTCGGTTGTTGAGGCAATGAGCGTGATTGACCCGACCTCAATATATTCAAGCAGTGTTTGCTGCTGTTTTTTGTTGAAATACTGAATCTCGTCGAGATAGAGCAAGATGCCGTTCGGAGCTTCAAAGGTGTCAAGCTGAGCGACAATGGCCTTGATATCCGCCGTTCCCGCAGTCGTTCCGTTGAGCTTGCAGAGCTTTCTGTCCGTCGCCTTTGCAATGATTGAAGCGACGGTCGTTTTGCCGACTCCCGATGGGCCGTAGAAAATCATGTTTGGCAGTTCGCCCGATTCTATTATATTTCTCAGCGGCATATTTTCGCCGATAAGGTGGCGCTGACCGACAACCTCATCAATGGATTGCGGCCTAAGCTGTTGAGCTAAAGGTATAGACATTTTATCGCCTCCCGGTTGCATACAATTATATATTAAAATGCGTGGTTTGACAAGGATAAATTTATTGACTAATTATATATTATGTGATATAATAACTAAAATTTTTTTATGAAAGGAGTTTGTCCACAATGGATGACCCGGGTGGGATTATACTCAAGCTAATTTTACTTTTATTACTTATTTTAGTCAACGCATTTTTTGCAATGAGTGAAATAGCGGTAATATCCCTCAACGATAACAAAATAGAAAAGATGGCTGAAGACGGCCACAAGAAAGCAAAGCAGGTTGTTAAGCTGACCGAAAATTCGAGCAAGTTTCTCTCGACAATTCAGATCGGAGTCACTCTCGCCGGATTTCTTACCTCGGCAAGTGCTTCGCAGACCTTTGCCGATATGATAGTCAAAGCTCTTGAGGGCACGGCATTTTATAATGCCATCGGCGCAAGCGTTGTCAGCGGACTTTCGATCGTCATTATCACGATCATCATGTCTTATTTTTCGCTTGTTTTCGGCGAGCTTGCTCCAAAGAAAATAGCTATGCAGTCTCCCGAAAAGATCTCCTTCAAGGTTGTCGGAATTTTGCTTTTCTTCTCCAAGGCCTTTTCTCCGTTTGTTAAAGTGCTGTCCGTCTCAACCAATGCGGTCGTTCGACTTCTCGGCTACAATCCTCATGCAGATGAAGAGCCTCTTACCGAAGAAGAAATTCGAATGATGGTCGACGTCGGCGGCGAAAAAGGTGTTATCGAAGACGTTCAAAAAGAAATGATAAATAACATTTTCGAATTTGACGATCTTGATGCAGGCGATATTATGACCCACAGAACCGATATGACGGCGGTTGACGTAAACGATCCGATAATGGACGTTGTCAAAACTGCAATTGAATCCGGATATTCGAGAATCCCCGTTTTCGATGACGACCCGGATAATATAATCGGCATCATCTATGTTAAGGACTTGCTCAGATATATAGGAACGGACCTTCCGAAACACACCATGAGAAAAATCATGCGTACTCCGATGTACGTTCCGGAATCCAAGAGCTGCGGTGACCTTTTCAAGGAAATGACAAACAAGCATACGCAAATGGCTGTTGTTGTTGACGAATACGGCGGAACGGCAGGACTCGTTACCCTTGAGGATATCATTGAAGCAATCGTCGGAAACATTCAGGATGAATATGACGATGAAGAAGAGGAAATCTCAAAGATAAACGAAACAACCTTCACTATTGACGGGTTGACAGATATAGACGAACTTGACGAAATAATCGGCAAGGATCTCCCGGAGGGCGATTATGACACAATCGCGGGTTACATCATAAGCCGACTCGGCTATCTCCCGAAGCAGGGTGAGCACAGCGAGGTCATGTTTGAAAACATAAGATTTACCGTGCTTGAGGTCGAAAACCGACGTATTGAAAAGGTCAAGGTCGAAATTCTTCCGATCCCCGACGAGGGCGATGAAGAGGAAGAGGACTCGGACAAAAAGAATAAAAACAAAGAAAAAGAATAATTTCAATGCCGCATCCAAATGGGTGCGGCTGTTTTTTGAAAAAATTTTTGTAAATTATTAACGAGATAAATATATGAAAAACGGAGAAAAAACGAGAATAAGAGAGTTCACGAATGATAAATTAAAAAATTGAGAAAAAGTTCTTGACTTAGTAAAACGGTTGTGTTAATATATTCGAGCAGTAAAAATTTATTTGGAGGTAAGTTTATGTCAACTTATATGCCTAAGTCGGGCGACATCGTCCGCAAGTGGTATGTGCTTGACGCAGCGGGAAAGCCGCTTGGCCGTGTTGCGGCTGAAGCAGCCGTACTTCTCCGCGGTAAGCATAAGCCCCAGTTCGCTCCTCATACAGACTGTGGCGATCACGTTATCATAATCAACGCAGAGAAGGTTGTTCTCACAGGCAACAAGCTCGATCAGAAAATGTATTATCATCACACCGGTTACATCGGCAATATGAAGAAGGTTAAGTACAGCACTCTTATGCGTACAAAGCCGACCTTTGCTGTTGAGAAGGCTGTTAAGGGTATGATCCCCGACACAACAATCGGTCGTGAAGCACTCACAAGACTTCGTGTATATGCAGGCGCAGATCATAAGCACGCTGCACAGAAGCCCGAAGAGTGGGCATTTTAATGAAGGGAGGCAACAATAATGTACGATTCTAATCCATATTTCTACGGCACAGGCCGCAGAAAGAAATCAGTAGCTCGTGTTCGTGTTTACGCAGGTACGGGCAAGGTAACCATCAACGACAGAGACATTGATGATTATTTCGGACTTGAGACACTCAAGCTTATCGTTCGTCAGCCTCTCGAGCTCACAGGCACAACCGAGAAGTTCGATATCGTTTGCCGTGTTAACGGCGGCGGCGTAACAGGTCAGGCCGGTGCTATCCGTCACGGTCTTTCAAGAGCTCTTCTTCAGTATGACGAATCACTTCGTTCAGTTCTCAAGAAGGCAGGATTCCTCACTCGTGACCCGAGAATGAAGGAAAGAAAGAAGTACGGTCTCAAAGGCGCTCGTCGTGCACCGCAGTTCAGCAAGAGATAAAATTTCAAAATTTTCCAAAGTTCGGAAGTTACGCTTTCGAACTTTGTTTTTTTATATAACTGCGGTGTCCTCGCGGCATAGCCGCTGCGGTCGCAGGCTAAAAACAGTCCACAGGACTGTTTTCTTAACGCTGCGACAGTTCAGCAAGAGATAAAATTTCAAAAATTTCCAAAGTTCGGAAGTTACGCTTTCGAACTTTGTTTTTTATATAACTGCGGTGTCCTCGCGGCAGTTCTCAAAAATATTTTGCTATACTTAGAGCATCGCACTTTGCGAAAGGATTATTAAAATCTCAGCCACAGAGTGCAATGCTCTTTTGCGACATATGAACTTTTTTGCGTTCCTTTATTCCGCCGTAGTATTGTCGGACATAAGGTTGAGGGCTTTTACGGGGTCGACGGTTTTATCCTCTACAGTGATTTCAAGATGGATGTGAACTCCGTCGGCTTTTTCCGCCGGAATTTCCGTCACGGTGCCGATTATTTGGCCCTGCTTGACCTTGGCGTCTTTCTGAAGTGTGGATTTAACGCCGCAGTATTTCGCCGTCAGTCCGTTGCCGTGCTTTATCTCTATAACGTCTCCCCAGAGAGGATCGTTATATACCGCCGTAACGTTACCGTCGTTGATTGCAACAGCGTTGTCGCCGATATTTCCGCTGATATCAATTCCGTCGTGAACACGCCAGTCGCCCATAGTTTTTGAAAGAACCATATTCCCGTCGCTGTAACCCTTGCTCACCTTTGAATTAAGCGGAAGAAGATACTTCCCGGTATATGGGCGGTTGAGGTCATTTTCGGTTGATTTTTCTACGGAGGAAGCAGTCTTGTCTCGGTTATCGGGCACACCTGTTGCAGGAACATTCGCCTGACGTCCCGACGTTGTACTCTGTGTTGTAACGGAATAAAAACCGGCGTTTCCGTCGTCGGGGACGACGTTACGGATTTTCGACAGATTATATATTACCGACGCAACGCCGACGATTGCAATGACGAGCGACATTACCACCGCATAGAAAAATTTTGATTTTAACAGCTTGCTTTCTTTTCCCTGTTTGTTATTCATTTTATCTCCTCCAAATTTTCTTCAAAAATAGTTTTGTCATTTAATATCTTAAATATTCCAAAAAAACATTGACAAAAGATGTGCAAGAGGTATAATAAGTAGGAAAAGTAATACTAATTATACGGAGATGAAAATATGGATAACACTTTTATTGCAACGGTAAAAATCGGACCGAAGGGTCAGATCGTCATTCCGAAAGAGGTCAGGGATATGTTCAATCTCAAATCAGGCGATTCACTTGTCCTGCTTGCCGATAAGAACAGGGGAATTGCGCTCCAGCGCGGAGAATGCCTGAACGAAATTGTTAAATCCATTGTAAAAGGGGTTGAGGAGAATGCAAATTCTAACGGTTAACGGACTTTGCAAGAAATATCCCGAGTTTATGCTGAAAAATGTATCATTCACAGTAGAAAGCGGGCAGATAATGGGCTTTGTCGGAAGAAACGGAGCAGGTAAAAGCACCACGATAAAAGCAATGCTCAATATGATACACGGCGATTCGGGCAGTGCGGAGATCCTCGGAATGAACGTTGCCGAAAACGAGACCGAATGCAAGAAAAATATCGGTGTTGTTCTCGGCGGCATAGATTTTTATCCCAAGAAAAAGCTGTTTGTTATCAAAAATGCTGTGAGGGATTTTTACAAAGACAGCTGGGACGAGGAAAAGTATGCGAAATATATAAAGCTGTTTTCGATTGATGACAGGAAAACCGCCGACGAGCTTTCGACGGGAATGAGGATCAAATTTATGATTGCCCTTGCTCTTTCGCACGGTGCAAAGCTGCTGATTTTTGACGAGCCGACAAGCGGACTTGATCCCGTTTCACGTGACGATATATGCAATCTTTTTAAAAGCCTTGTCAAGAGCGGTGAGCGAGCAATTTTTTTCTCAACTCATATTATTTCCGATATTGAAAAGTGTGCAACCCACGTTACATATATCCATAACGGAGAAATTGCGGAGTCGTTGCCGGTTGCGGATATGATTGAAAAATATTCATATCTGAAAGAGAACGGAAAGCCGACACTCGAGGAAATTATTGTCAGCCTGGAAAGGACGGATTACGATGACAAAATGTTTGATTAAAAAGGAATTTTTGCTCACGGCGCATCCGATGACGTTCGTTTTCACTTTTTTCGGCATAATGCTGATCATACCGAATTATATTTATTATGTGGCATTTTTCTATACAACACTCGGAATATTTTTCGGTTTTTTGAATGGCAGGGAGAACAGGGACGCTTATTTCAATGCGATACTTCCCGTTTCAAAGAAAGAGGTCGTTAAAGCAAAAACGGTGTTTGTATGGATTATCGAAACTGCGTCCGTTGTGTTTGCGGTTCCGTTTGCAATTTTCAGCCGGACGATCAATCCAAACGGTTCAAATCTTGCCGGAATTGAAGCGAATCTTGCGTTCTTCGGCTTATCGCTGATAATGTATTCTCTGTTTAATGCGGTCTTTCTGAATGAATTCTTCAAGACAGCCTATAAGGTTGGAAAAGCGTTCGTATTCGGATCAATCACAACAGCGGTATTCGTTCTTGTTGCCGAGACGGCGGATCATATGCCCGTTGTCGGCGATTATCTTGAGGGAAAGCACGGACAGCTTGTTCAACTGCCTTTACTCTTTGTTGGAATTGCAATATTTACAGCCTCATTTTTTGTTGTAAACATACAATGTGCAAAAAAATACGAAAAAGTTGATTTATAATAAAAAAACTCTTGATTTTTGCGAATCAATATGTTATTATGTGAAAAATTAAACATACGGATCTACGGATCCGAAAATGGTAGAGGCGCATCGAGCTATCAGTAGCAGATACTATTTAAGGTCTTAGCGGGACTTACGGTATCGGTGAAAGGAGCCGTTGCCGAAGGCAGCCGAGGCTGAAGGCTGTGCTGGTATGTCGGAATAATATCTGCCGTACTGTCGCTTATTTTGCGGAGAGCTATCTTAAATCACTTTGATGTTAAAAAGGAACATCAGAGCAATTGGAAGTTGTAAGGTAGCCGAAGCAGTTCGGTTACCTTTATTTTTTACAAAAATAGCGTGCCATTAAGAAATAACATAAGGAGTTGTTTAAAATGACAGAGAACAGTATTTTCAGAGGAGCAGCAACGGCACTTATCACACCGCTCACCAAGGACGGAGTAGATTATGAAAACTTCGGCAGACTTATTGATTGGCAGATCGAGTCTGGCATCGACGGACTTGTAATCTGCGGAACCTCGGGCGAGGGATCAACCCTCAGCGACAAGGAACACAGGGAGGCTCTTGAATTTGCGGTTAAGAGAGCAAACGGCAGAGTCCCGATGATTGCCGGAACAGGCTCGAATGATATCGCATACGGTATTGACCTTACTCAGTGTGCCTGTGAGCTTGGCTACGATGCGGTTCTTGTTGTTACGCCGTATTACAACAAGGCTACTCAGAATGGACTTATCAAGTCTTATACGGCTCTTGCCGACGCAAGCACAAAGCCGTGCATTCTCTACAATGTTCCGTCAAGAACGGGCGTTAATATCGAGCCTGCAACCTACGGAATCCTTGCTGATCACCCGATGATTCAGGGTATCAAGGAAGCAAACGGCAACATCGCAAAGATTGTTGAAACAATGTCAATTGTAGGCGACAGACTTGACCTCTATTCGGGCAATGATGACGAGATCGTTCCTCTCCTTTCGGTAGGCGGCTCGGGAGTTATTTCCGTGCTTTCAAACGTATTCCCGAAGGAGACTTCACTTATGTGCAAGAAGTTCTTTGACGGTGATACAAAGGGCGCTCTTGATCTTCAGTTCAGATTTTTCCCGCTTATCAAGGCCCTCTTCTCCGAGGTTAATCCGATTCCCGTTAAGGCAGCTATGTCGGCTATGGGCTTCGGTGAGGATTATCTCAGACTTCCGCTTACTCCGATGGAGGACGCTCACAAGGCTGTTCTTCTTCAGCGTATGAGAGAGCAGGGACTTGACGTATGATTAAGGTTTTGATTAACGGCGCCTGCGGCAGGATGGGCTGTGAGGTTGAAAAGCTCGTCGACGCGGCGCAGGATATGAAGATCGCCGCAAGGGTTGATAAGATGGCGGATCAGAGCGGCTGTTACAGTGATATCAATGACTTTGACGGCGATGCGGATGTTATAATAGATTTTTCCAATCACCTCGGTACGGCGGAGCTTCTTGACTATGCCGTGAGAAAAAATATACCGACCGTCATTGCGACCACGGGTCATACCGAAGAAGAACTTGAAATGATCAGCGATGCGGCGAAAAAAATTCCTGTATTTCATTCGGCAAATATGTCGCTCGGCGTTGCACTTCTTGTTGAACTTGCAAAGCGTGCGGCTGAGGTAATGCCCGATGCGGATATTGAAATAGTTGAAACTCATCACAACCGCAAGCTGGACGCCCCGAGCGGAACGGCTCTTATGATTGCAAAGGAGCTTAAAAAGATCCGTCAAAAGGCAAAATTTGTACTCGGCAGATCGGGCAACGGCAAGCGTGAGCCCGATGAGATCGGAATCAGCGCCGTCAGGCGTGGCAATATCGTAGGGATCCACGAGGTTTATGTATCAACCGACAGCCAGACGATAACCCTCAAGCACGAGGCTCACTCAAGAGCGCTCTTTGCGGAGGGCGGAATTTCGGCGGCGAGATTTATTCTCGGTAAACCTGCGGGACTTTATGATATGAACAGCATTGTAACAGAATAATTATTCCGTGAGAAAGGATAATATATATGATAAGAATCGGAATTGCCGGTTACGGCAACCTCGGCAGAGGAGTTGAGGCGGCGGTAAATAACGCCCACGATATGGAGCTCGTCGCCGTATTTACAAGAAGAAATCCCGAATCGGTAAAGATCAGAACCGATGGTGCGGCTGTTCACGGATTTGATAAAATAGCGGAATTTAAGGATAAAATCGACGTCATTGTCAACTGCGGCGGAAGCGCAACCGATCTTCCGCTCACCACTCCGATGATCGCAGAACATTTCAGCGTTATTGACAGCTTTGACACCCACGCAAAAATCCCCGAGCATTTCGCAACTGTTGACGAAAAGGCAAAGGCGGGAAATAACATCGCGATTATTTCCGTCGGCTGGGATCCGGGTCTGTTCTCACTCAACCGTCTTTATATGAATGCAGTTCTCCCGAACGGAAAGGACTACACATTCTGGGGCAGAGGCGTAAGCCAAGGACATTCGGATGCAATCCGCAGAATCGACGGTGTTGTCGATGCACGACAGTACACAGTCCCGGTTGAGAGCGCAGTCGAGAGGGTAAGAAACGGCGAGAATCCCGAGCTCACAACGAGAGAAAAGCACACGAGAGAATGCTATGTCGTTGTTGAAGAGGGAGCGGACAAGGCGAGAATCGAGAATGAAATCAAGACGATGCCAAACTATTTTTCCGATTACGATACAACGGTTAATTTCATTTCGCTTGACGAATTGAAAAAGAATCACAGCGGAATACCGCACGGCGGCAGCGTCATCAGAAGCGGCTGTACGGGATTTGATCTTAATACAAAGCATACGATTGAATACAGTCTCAAGCTCGAGTCCAATCCCGAATTTACGGGCAGCGTGCTCACCGCATATGCAAGAGCCGCATACAGGCTCAAGGCAAAAGGTGAGACGGGTTGTCGCACCGTGTTTGACATTGCACCTGCAATGCTTGTTGATATGGACGGCGACGAGATCAGAACACATATGCTTTGATTTTTCAAGGCAACACCGCACAAATTGCGGTGCATTGTTATAGGAAACGAAAGGATTTTTAAAATGATTTGTAACAACCTGGGCATAAACGAAAAGGGACACCTCACTTTTGCGGGCAGAGATACTGTTGATCTTGCCGAGAAATACGGCACGCCCGCATATATAATGGATGAGGAAAAGATCAGAGAAAAATGCCGAATTTATAAAAAGGCGATGGCGGAATATTTCGGCAACGGTTCATTTCCTCTTTTTGCCAGCAAGTCGTTGTGCTTCAGGCAGATTTACAGAATTATGAAAGAGGAGAATATGGGCATTGACGTTGTTTCACCGGGCGAGCTTTACACGGCGGCAAGCGCAGGATTTCCTCTTGAAAATGCCTATTTCCACGGAAACAACAAAACGGACAGGGACATTGCATATGCGATGGACAATGCAATAGGATATTTTGTCTGCGACAACTGCGACGAGCTTCGTGCCATTGACCGCCACGCCGCAAAGAGAAATATCCGTCAGAAAATTTTACTTCGCCTTACTCCGGGTATTGATCCGCATACTCATGCAAAAATCTCCACGGGCAAGGTCGATTCAAAGTTCGGTACGGCGATTGAAACCGGACAGGCGGACGAGCTTGTTGCACTTGCGCTTTCACTGCCGAACATCGACCTCAGAGGATTTCATTGCCATATCGGATCACAGATTTTTGAGTATAAGCCTTTCAGCGATGCCGCAAAAATAATGATTGATTTCATTGCAAGAATGAAGAAAGAGCAGGGCTACGAGGCGCAGACTCTGAATCTCGGCGGCGGAATGGGTGTTCGCTACGTTGAGAGCGATCCCGAAATTGACTATGCCGCAAACATCAAAAGTCTTGCCGAGATCATAAAGGCGGAGTGCGCCGAGAAGGGAGTAAATATGCCGCAGATCCTTATGGAGCCGGGCAGAAGTATAGTTGCCGACGCAGGAATCACGCTCTACACCGTCGGAGCAAAGAAAGAAATTCCGGGCTTCAAGAATTATGTTTCTATTGACGGAGGAATGCCCGATAATCCGAGATATGCTCTCTATCAGTCCGAGTACACCGTTTGTGTGGCAAACCGTATGAACGAGCCCGCCGACTATGAGTGTACGATTGCGGGACGCTGCTGTGAGAGCGGAGATCTCATTCAGGAGGGCGTAAAAATCCCCGAAGCGCAGAGAGACGATGTCTTGGCGGTTCTGACAACAGGCGCTTATAACTACGCAATGTCGTCGAATTATAACGCAATTGCAAAGCCGCCGATTATAATGCTCACCAAGGACAGCGAATACGTCGCCGTAAAACGTGAGACATTTGAGGATATGACCTCCTGTCAGATATAAAATTATGTTATAATAAATAAAAGATGAATATCTAAAGCACAACACCGCGGAACTGATTTTGGTTCGGCGGTGTTTTTGCGCGGCGACAGCAGAGCTATGCGGGATAAAGTATTAGTTAAATATCACTAACAAATTTTCTGTTAGTGATATATAATCAAGAAAAAATATTGAGGTTTGGTTATGAATATATATGATTTTGTTGTAAAGCGCATTTATGAACTTTGCAAAGAACGCAGCATAACACCCAACGCATTAAGTTATCTTGCCGGAATCTCTCAGTCAACGGTAAAAAGCATACTGAACGGAGAAAGCAAAAATCCGGGAATAGTGACGCTGAAAAAAATATGCGACGGCTTGGGCATCACAATCGTTGAATTTTTTGATACCAAGGATTTTTATGAACTTGAACAGGAAATTAAATAGCATAATAAAAGCGGATAGGAGAGGGTTATATGAAGAGGGCTATATCGGTTATTCTCAGCTTGATCATTGCGTTAACGCTCAGTGCGCAGGTATTTGCGGCGGAGGTCAAACGTGAGAAGTTTTACCCGATCATTATTGTCCCGGGGTATTCCTCATCCGGGCTTTATATGAACAATAAGGACGGCACGAAAACCCACGTTTGGGGAATTGATACAAACCTCATTTTCAAGAGGGTCATTGCCCGTTCTGTTGATCTTGCCAAGGGCGTCAAAGAACTGACAAAGGGAAATGCTAAGCACATTGCCGACACTGTCGGCGGTGAATTTGCAAAGATGTTTGAGCATATGCGTTGCAATCCCGACGGAACAAGCGTTTATGACGTGCACACATACACCTCGACTGCGGCGGACTCAAGCAACACGTATCTGCTTGCAAATGAGGACGGCAAATATATGTATGAGCAGGAAATAATGGGGATGTACGGAAGCTATATCGGTGATGATTGGAACGACTACATCTTCAATTTCAGCACCGATTTCAGAATGAATGTTGAAAGCTGCGCCGCAGATCTCGATAAATATATTGACAGTGTGCTTGAATACACAGGCGCCGAAAAGGTCAATCTCTACTGTGTGAGTCACGGCGGTCAGGTCGGAGCAACATTCCTCAATCTTTACGGTGAGAAAAAAGCGGACAAGCTCAACAATGTTCTTCTGACGATTCCCGCAATCGGCGGCTCGGCGATCGCATACGGCTTTTACACGGGCGACATAAAATTCGATGAGGAAAATCTTCTCTACTTCATTGAAAACGGAATGATGTTTGAGAACGATTATCACTGGCTGCTTTCAAACGAAAATCTTGATTTTGTCGATGATATTCTGCATTACTTCCTGCCGTATGTTCGCTACATAATGGAGTACTGGGGCAGTATGCTGGACTTTGTCCCCGCAAATGAATACGAGAAAATCAGAAACTCGTATTTTGATTCCGAAAAATCGGCGGCTTTGCTCGAAAAGAGCGACCGTTTTCATAACGTCACTTACCAAGCAATGACAGAGAGGCTGAACACCTGTGTTGACTCAGGCATCAATGTTTACATCATCGCCGGCACGGGCAACAGAGATATCATCGGTTACAATGCGACGGGTGACGCAATTATTCCGACATTTTCCTCAACGGGTGCGACCTGCGCACCGTATGGCGAGAGATTCAACGACGGATACAGAACGCTTGGTACGGTCTGCAACGACAGATCGCATAATCATCTTTCACCGTCAATGGAGGTTGACGCGTCAACCTGTTATCTTCCCGAGTACACGTGGTTTGTTGACGGATTCTATCACGGAATGACGATAAAGAGTGATTACAACACCGATCTTATCACCACACTGATGTACACCGATGACAGAATTGACGTGCACACATATAAGGAGTTCCCGCAGTTCCACGCAGACACAAACCGTTGTCAGGCGGTTTTCGCACATTTTGACAACAGCACAGAGGGCTATGTTTCAAGCGGCGACAATTCGCTTATTGTCGAGAATTGTTCAAAGAAATATGATCTGCGGATTGTTTCGGTTTACTGCAACGGCTTGGAGATTAAGTTTGACAAGCCGTTTATGAAAAAGATACCCGTTGGAGGTAAAATCGAAATTCCGTTCAGCGGAAATATTCCGCAGGAGTCGGGAACGAAAACGGAGATTACCGTTAACTACGTCCAGATAGGTGCGGTCACTCCGATAGGGTCGAGGACGTTTGATTTCACGGTGATAAACGGTGAAAATGCCGGATTCGACAGCGATAATCCGATAATAAAAAACGATCCGGATAATGACGCTTTGCTGACGACGATCTTGTCGTTTATTCCGCAGCTCGGTTGGCAGAAATTTGTTACAATAATCTATAATTCGCTGAAAGCGCTTTTGCTTAACATAAAATAAGAGGTGTTCAAAATGAAAAGCAATATCACAAGAGAGGAAGCCTATGAGCTTCTGAAGAAGTATAACAGCGAGAGGTTCCATATTCAGCACGGGCTGACCGTTGAGGGTGTAATGAAATGGTTTGCAGCCGATCTCGGTTACGGTGATGACGCCGAGTTTTGGGGAATCGTCGGACTGCTGCACGATGTTGATTTTGAGCAGTACCCGAATGAGCATTGCATTAAGGCTCCCGAGCTTCTCAGAGAAGCGGGAGTCGGCGAGGATATGATTCATGCGATCTGTTCGCACGGCTACGGACTGACGGTTGACATCAAGCCCGAGCATGAGATGGAAAAGGTTCTCTATGCCGTTGACGAGCTTACGGGACTTATCGGTGCGGCGGCGCTTATGAGACCGTCGAAGAGCGTTATGGATATGGAGGTAAAGAGTCTCAAGAAGAAATATAAGGACAAGAAATTCGCCGCAGGCTGTTCACGTGAGGTTATTGAGAACGGTGCCGGGATGCTCGGCTGGGATCTTCCGACTCTCTGGGAAAAGACAATTGAGGCGATGCGTTCCTGCGAAGCGGACATAGCGGCGGAAATGGAAAAAATATAAAATCCATATATTAATTCAGCGTACCGAAATGGTGCGCTGTTTTTTTATGCACATTTTGTCGAGAAAGGCAATTTTTTTACGGAAAAGCTCGCCGTTCCGCCGATTGTAACTTTTGGGATTATTATAAGTGTGTCGGTTGCAAATCCGATTAAAACTTTGTTATCGGGAGGATAAAATGAACAACATTTCCGAAAAAATAATCTCGGTTGAGGAGGCAAAAACCGCACTGCGCTGTATGAGGCTCGGCGGGATTTTTGAGGGTGACGCACTTGAGTCGCTGGACGAATTTGTTTTCAGACTGCGTGATGTCACAACGTCAAAGCTCGTTGAAAGAATAATCGAAAGGGAGCTTACTCCGATTCAAAGCAGAGTGCTGAAGCTCTACCTTTACGACGGACTTAATTCTGCGCAGATCGGCAGACTGCTCGGCGTCAGCCAGGCAAACGCTTATCAAACCATCACACGTGCCAACGAGACAATAATACGTCTGATGACTCCGCTGATAGAATATCAAAATGATATATCAGATGCAGAACTTGTTCCCATTAATGTCGGCAAATTGCTTGAAATCTGTGCCGCAAGGAACGGAAATTCCGAATCCTTTTGCGCTCGGCTCAGGGATTTGCGTGTTGCATATGCGATAAGCGAACAGCGAATGGCGGCAAATCTGAAAATAAGCGACCGTGAGCTCAAGGAAATTGAGTCCGGGAGAAAAATGCCGTCATTTACAACGACGATGAGATATTCTGCCCTCTTCGGGATTGAAATCGAGATGAAATTCATAAACGGGAGGGGTGTCTATACGTGCAAAAGACCTTAGAGGAGCTCGGCGAAGAGTACCTTGATTCGGCGAAACTGATTGAGGAGCTGATACGGAAATACAGAAAGATACTCAAAGAAACCTATGCTTCGGGCAATTATTTAAAGACATATGAAATCAAAAGAAAGCTGACAATTTTTTATGATCAGAAGCGTGAACTTGTTTCGATCGGAAAAAAGCTGATTAATTATTATGATAAGGAGGATATTTAGAATGAACTACATAAAAATGTCTGTTGAGGGAAACAGGCTGAGAATTACCGAGGACAGCATAACAACGGGCGGAAGCATAAACTATGACCGCTGTGAGTTTACCTTTGACAAAAGCTGGGACGGATTCACAAAGACAGCGGTTTTCTCAAATGACGGTGCCGAAAACTACCGTGTTGCGATTGAGAATAACGCCTGCATCGTGCCGTCACCCTGCATCGAAAGATCGGGTATATTGCAGATCGGAGTTTTCGGCATCAGCGACGATGATGTTATCATCACGACAAATTCGGTAGCGCACCACGTGATTGACGGAATTGAAGCCGTCGGCGAATGGGTTGAAGAGGATGGAAATCTTGTAATCAATGCAATAAAAGAGCTAAAAAAAGCGGAGGAGGAATACAAAACATCGCTTTCGCAGAGAGTTTCGGAGGAAATTGAAAAATTAAAAAATGCCGGCGGCGGTAAGGGCAGGGAAGGATGTCTTCCGCCCGACTGGTACACGCCGAAAGAGTTTACGGATACCGATGCCCTGAGCGCACTGTCAAAATACAGCGTTGCCTACGAAAAATTTCTGGATTTCAGGCTCAATGTGCTTATGACGGACTATCCCGACTATGTGACGAGGGAGGAGCTCGGTAAGGATTCAAGCAACGAAAATACATTGTACGCCTATTCGTTCACCCCGGCAAAATATGAAAAAACGATTTTGCTTGCGACCTGTTTCCATGGGGCGGACAAGGCTGCACTGATTGCGTTTTCACATTTTGCAGACTGCCTCTGCCGTGATTACGAGAATGACGAAACTCTGCTTATGCTCAGGGAAAAGGTGAAGCTGATTATTATTCCCGCCGTCAGTCCGTATGCGCTCAGCTCGGGATCGGCTTACAATAAAAACGGAATAAATATAGCATACAATTTTCCGTATAAGTGGGACCGGTGCACACGTTATAAAAAGGGCGACGCCGCCGCAGATCAGGTTGAAACTCAGGAGGTTATCGCTTACCTTGAAAAGATCAAGAATGATAAACTCTGTGCAGTCGTGGAAATGCACACAAGCAATATCACATATGCGGGACGCACAATTTATTACACAAGACAGCATTCAAACTGTGCGACTGCTCTTGCCGATCTTGTGAACAACTTCAACTATAATTACGATTATGTCGACTATACGGATGAGGCGGTTCTTGCTCCGTCGAACAATGCCTATATGTCGGACTATGCGGCGGACACCTACGGGGTGAATGCGTGCCAGCTTGTTTGGACAACGAATCTTTACGGCGGCGTTTCCGAAAACTATTGCATCACAAAATACAGTGAATTTATCGGAAATACGATTGCCGTTCTTGCACGTAACAGCCGTTTTCTGCCGAAGAGAAAGCCTCAGCCGTTTATTAAGCATATATCGTGGCGAAAAAGCAGCGACACTGATGTCTTTACCGTTAATTCGACCTCGGCGCTTGAAAAAATGCCGATCTCATCCTACAAGATGAGTCTTGATTTCCCGTGCAATATTTTCCTCAGCGGATATGTTGAGCTGAATGTCTCCGAGGGCTGCACAATAAAAATCAATCCCGTTTTTTATCAGAAAAACTCCTCCGAGCTTGACTATGCCGAAAGATTGGCAGCCAAGCAGTTTGCTCAGGAGCTTGCGCTCACGGCAGGAACACACGTTATTCCGATTTCAAGCGTGCTTCAGGCGTATTACAGCAGTTTCAATCTTTCAACCGATTGCTCATTCTGCGAAGAGGTTTTCTTTACACTGATGTTTTCTGCGTCTGCCGCCGGTAAGGTAAAAGTGCAGTCATTTGCCGTCACCCTCTGTGCAGAACCGAGCGATACGGCAAAGCCTGTTGAAATCACGTCTCCGATCGGACTTGCTGCGGACTATACCGCTGATGATATACCGACGCAGACGGTCGCTTATCCGCTCGGCAAGCTGACTTCATACGACAGTGATTTCAATAACTGATGATAAAACCGGATTCGCGGAGGTGATAGTTTGACTGATATTGCGGTTTCACTGATCGCCTTTGCGGGCACCCTTGTCGGAACGCTCGGAGGTATTCTTGCGGCAAATAAGCTGTCGCTTTACAGAATTGAACAACTCGAAAAAAAGGTTGCAAAACACAACAGCCTGATCGAGCGAATGTACGCTGTCGAGAGTTCGGTCAAGTCGGCGCATCACCGCATAGACGAGATTAAGGAAGAAATCGAATAAAATAAGGGGGTCATAGACCCGTAGAAAAAGCTATAATTCACAAAATGCGAATTATAGCTTTTTATTATACACTAATATAGTTATTTTAATCCGAAATATTTAACCGCGTTGTTATATGAAATATCTTTGACAATTTCAATTAGTGAAGCATCATCGGGATAAAGTCCCTGTTCAACCCAGCCGCCGATAAGTCCGCAAAGAATTCGGCGGAAATACTCGTGGCGGGGGTAGGAGAGGAAGCTCCTTGAATCGGTAACCATTCCGACGAATTTGCCGAGAACGCCGAGGTTTGCAAAGGTCCGGAGCTGTTCCCTCATACCGTCGATGTTGTCATTGAACCACCATGCGGAACCGAGCTGAATTTTTGAAGCGGCTTCGCTCGACTGAAAATTGCCGAGCATCGAACCGAGCACGTAATTTGCGGTCGGATTCAGTGCAAAAAGAATTGTTTTCGGAAGACAGTTCTCCGCATCAAGTGAATCAAGCATTCTTGAAAGGCTGTGAGCTATGTCGCCGTCACCGATTGAGTCGAAGCCGGTGTCGGGACCGATTGAACGGAACATTCTCGCATTGTTGTTTCTCATAGCGCCTATATGGATTTCACAGCTCCAGCCGTGACGTGAATACTCACGGGCAAAGAATCTGAAAAGCTCGGTGCGGTAGTTGTCCTGCTCGTCGGTTGTGAGCATTTCACCGACGAGAGCTTTTTTGAAAATTATTTCAAGCTCATCCTCGCTTGCTCTGTTATACGGAACATATGCAAAGGAGTGATCGCTCGCAAGGCATCCGTTTTTTGAGAAGAAGTCTATCCTTTTTTTTAGAACCGAGGTCAGATTTTTATAGCTGTCAATTTTTCCGACCTTTATTTGAGAAGAGAGCAGAACACTGTTTTGCTTTTTAAACTTTTCCTTTTGCTTTTCCTCCCGGGAAAAGGCGCGGATAACGCGGACGCCGTCAAGGTCTTCGTTTGTAATTTCCGTAACACCGTCGAGGTTTTGCTGAACGCCCTTATAAAGCGGCGCGGTGATTTTTATTATGCTGAAAACGATTACAAAAAGCAGTGCGATCGCGCCGACAAAAATGAGCGCAAGCTTTGCGTTGATTATGAATGCGAGGATCATTGCGCCGAATACGATGAACGGACTTCTCATGAACAGCCTCAAAAACATATTCAGCCCGTTCTGAACCTGATTTATGTCGCTGGTCATTCTTGTAATGAGCGTTGAAGAGGTTACCGAATCAAGCTCGTTTAGACTGAGCGACTGAATTTTTGAAAGCAGGTTGTGCCGCAGGTCTGCCGAGGTATCAACGGCAACCTTTGCGGCAAAAAACTGCGCCACAATGCAGCTTGCAAGGCCGAGAGCCGCCATTGCAAGAAGAAGAAAAAAGCGGTTCACGATGTAGCTTTTGTTGCCTTCGCCGATTCCCTTGTCAATGATGTTCGCAACAATGAGCGGAACGGCAAGGTCAAAGCAGGCCTCCAGACATTTGAGCAGCGGTGCCAAAACGCTTTGAAACTTATATTTTTTCAAACACTCAATAAGATGCTTCATATTCATCCCCCACAGTTTTTATACCTATATTGCGTTTATATACTCTGTTATGTTTCAATCAAATAGATCAGTGCTTTAGATTATAATACAAAAAAAACCTCTTGTAAAATATATAATTTATGCTAT
>OQVL01000200.1_pt1 | contig 27501 bp, 35 predicted proteins | sample 1691501 | NCBI WGS metagenome assembly OQVL01 (sample SAMN03418253, study PRJEB22391) | human gut metagenome | biome: human-gut; feature: organic feature; material: feces | host: Homo sapiens | place: Tanzania | collected 2013-01 | reverse complement strand
GTTTCCCCAGTTGTAGCCATTTTCAAGTTCTTTGTAGTATTGAGCCCCTTTGTCGTTCGTGTGGTTGTTTACAAGCGAAAAAACATTAAAACCGGCATCGATTGCCGCTTCCGGATAGGATGGCTGCATATTAAAATCTGGGTAAGGCGAAAAGGGCAGGTTTTTGTTTACCGGCGCCTCGATGTTTGCAAATGAAAAATCCGCGCCGGAAACCAGAGGTTTTATGTCTTTCCAGATTTTGCTGTAATTCTTCATGCTGTAGTTTGACCTGTGCGCCATAATGTCGCCGGCAAAAAGAAGCGTCAGGCGTTCTGGTTCTTCCGTTTTTTCAGTTTCTGGAAGTGATTTGCAGGAAAAAAGAAAAAAAACAGCGGCTGTTATTGCATAAAAATATTTAAAACTCATCAATACATATGATTATAACATACCGCAACGTACAAGAAAAGTATGAAAATGCCGGTATCAGGTCTGTTTAATTTTTTTAATATCTGATATACTTTAAATCAATTTTAATAAGTGGAAATAAAATGAGCGAAAAAGAGAGCAAGCTCCAGAATATCATAGAACTAGAGTTAAAACTTGATGAAATAAAAGACGTTGACGTTTTGCTTGAAAGAATTCTTTCTGAATCAAGGAAAATTGTAAATGCGGATGCAGGGTCTATTTATGTGAAGCACGGTGAAAAACTCAAGATAAAATATGCGCAGAACGATACTCAGTTAAGAGAGCTTCCGCCGGGCGAGAAACTTCCGTATCTTTTCTTTTCTTTTCCGATAAATAAAACTTCAATCGCCGGTTATGTTGCAAGCACCAAAGAGGCTCTTACAATAGACGACGCATACAATATTCCGGAGGAAACTCCGTACAAGTTTAACCGCCAGACGGATTTAACTACAAATTACAGGACAAAATCTATTTATACTTTTCCGCTTGTTATGAACAACGGAATTCTTCTTGGCGTTCTTCAGATTATTAACAAGCTGGATGAAAGGGGACGTGTTGTTGGATTTACTGAAGAAGACGGAACGTACCTGAAGCATTTTGCGCTTTCTGCCGTGAGGGCATTGCAGCATGCTTACAATACGCATGAAAATCACCGCAAAATGCTTAAGATGTCAGAATTCCGCGATCCCAAGGAAACTTATCTTCATACGGAGCGGGTTTCAAGCATTTCCCTGGAAATTTACGACCGGTGGGCTTTTGATAAGAACATTCCTGAGAATATACGTCATTCCTACCGCGATAATTTAAAAATCGCCGCAAAATTCCATGATATTGGGAAGGTCGGAATTTCCGATTTGATTTTAAAGAAGCCTGGCCGCTTTGATGACTGCGAGCGGCAGATTATAAAAGGTCATACTTGCATAGGAGCGCAGCTTTTTGATCCCGCGGAGACCGATGTGGATATTATGTGCCGGGATGTTGCCTTGTGTCACCACGAGCGCTTTGACGGTGGTTCTGCCGGTTATCCGGGAAAAAAATATATTGAAGGCGGGTATGCGAATTTTCAGATTGGTTGTCCAGTTGCGGATGTGATTCCGCTGAAAGGTGAGGAAATTCCGCTTGCCGCCCGCATTGTTGCGGTTGCAGATGTTTTTGACGCCCTTTCGCACAGAAGATGCTATAAGGAAGCCTGGTCGCTGGATGATGCTTTTGCCGAAATACAGAACTGCTCGGGAACTCAGTTTGACCCGGAAGTTGTCCTTGCGTTTATGAAAGTTCGGGAGCGCGTTGAGCAGATTTTAATCAACTATCACGACGACGAAGAGTAGCCATTGCCTTTTCAAGGGAAATTTTGAATTTTTCAAGGTTTTCCGCTGTGTAGTTCTTTTCTTTTTTTCCGCCGAAACCCAGGGACGCCAGCTGGAAATTTAAATTGCGGTCCTGAATGCGATATTTTATGTTGTCTTTGTCAAAAATAGTTCCGCGGTCATTAATCGTTACAATATTGTTATTTACAAGCCGTTCTGCCAGGAGCGTGTCTTTTGTTATGACAAGGCTTTTTTTGTCTGCGCTGTTAAAGATGTAGTTGTCTGCGGCATCCTTTGTCTGTTCGCATACTATCATTTCGTAACCAGCTGATTTTGTATTGAGCTTTCTGTTTGCAACTACTTTGAGTTTTAGATTGCCGGCCGTGCAGTACTGCGCCATATAATTCAGGACAAGCGCAGGACAGTTGTCGCCATCTATAAAAACGGAAATCATTTTAAAGCCCTGTCGATTTTTTCTATAAGATTTTTTGTAATCCTGTCGGCCTCTTCGTCTGTTGTATTGTTTTCCAGTGCGGCCTGAAATTTTAAGGAACGGCCTTTTGCTTTGTAAAGCTCGTCGCTGAGCATGATTCCGGCAAGGATTGAAATTTTCAGAGGATCGGAAAGAGCGCCTCCGGCTTCTATCTGGCTTACAATCCTTTTGTAGTACCCGAGAATCTTCTCAAGGTATGCGGTGTCTTCATCTGCTTTTATTGAAAAAGATGTTCCTAAAAGATCTATTTGAAGCGTTCCTTTTGCCATAGATTTATATTAAAAAATATCGAATTGACCGTTTTCGTTTTCAGATGGAGCTGGCTGTGCGGAAAAATCCTGTTGATGAACAGGCTGCATTGTATTGAACTGCGCGGTGTTTTGCTGCTGTGGGAAACTTTCCGGATTTTGAACCGGAGCAGGCTGTTCTGCGGCTGGTTGCGGAACTTGCAGATTTTCTGCGGATTCCGGCTGCTTTTGAATTGGTTCCTGCGGTTCGTTCTGAACCGGATGGGGTGTAGTAAAGGAAGACGCCTGGCCGGTTGCCTTCAATACAGAATTTTCTATTGAATTTAACCGGTCGAGCGCTTTTAAGATTCCGCTTTCAATCTTATTTTGGTCTGATTCAAAAGTTGAAAGTTGCTCCGACTTGCTTGAAAGCGCATTTGTGAGCTCAGAACATTTACTGCGCAGAGCATCGTTTTCAGCCTGCAGCTGTGCAATTTTTGCAACAGCGCTTTCTACTCTTTGTTCAAGAAGCAAAATCTGATCAAGCGAAATCATAGTAAATTCCTTATGCCGCTAAGGCATTATGCCTTTAAAGCGTTTTTTGCAGCTTCTACAACTGCCTTGAATGCCACTGGATCTTCAATCGCCATGTTTGAAAGTGACTTGCGGTTGAGTGTGATTCCAGCTTTTGCAAGTCCGTCGATAAAGCGTGAGTATGTAAGGCCTTCATCTCTTACTGCTGCGTTGATACGCGCAATCCACAATGCACGGAAATTGCCCTTGCGGTCGCGGCGGTCAACGTAAGCGTGGTTCAATGCTTTTACGACAGCGTCTTTTGCTGGTTTATAGTTTGATTTTCTGTCACCGATAAAACCTTTTGCAAGCTTTAAGATTTTTGCACGGCGATTCTTTCTTTTTGTTCCGTCTATTGCTCTTGACATATTCTATACTCCATTAACCGTACGGCAGCATCTGCTTACGGATTTTCTTTGCGTCAGCTTCTGCAAGAATTCCTGTTTCACGAAGCTGTCTCTTTCTTTTTGGTGAACGCTTTGTCAAAATATGACGAAGGTTCTGTTTCTTGTACTTGATTTTTCCGCTGCCAGTTGTTGAGTAACGTTTTGCAGCAGACTTCTTTGTCTTCATCTTAGGCATTTCATTTACCTCAATTTTTTTATTTGGCTTTTGCTGAAATTGTCATGGACATTGTTTTTCCATCCATTGCTGGCTGTTTTTCCATGACATACGCTGAAGTAAGCCTTTTCAAAACTTCATTCAGGACATCGTAGCCGAGTTCGGTGTGCGCAAGCTCGCGTCCGCGGAAACGGATTGTAACTTTTACCTTGTCGCCCTCGTCCAGAAATTCCTGTACATGCTTGGCTTTTGTATCAAGATCTCCAGGTCCAATCTTAGGCTGCATACGGATTTCTTTTAACTTTAGTACTTTCTGATTCTTTTTGGATTCACGGAGCTTTTTTTCCTGTTCGAATCTGTACTTGCCAAAATCAAGTATCTTACAAACCGGCGGATTAGCATTTGGACTCACCTCAACAAGATCAAGATCCTTTTCCTTAGCCAATTTAAGAGCTTCCAGTGTAGGAACGATTCCTTTCTGATTGCCCTCGTCATCGATAAGTCGAACCTCCCGGACGCGAATCATTTCGTTTATCCTCTGTCCCTTGTTGTTGTTTCTGTTGTCTTGGTATGCCAACTATCCTCCTCGTGTTCATAAAACACAAAATACATATAAACGTAATTATTATTATATATGAAAAAATGCGGATGTGTCTATATTGAAATTTGCTCTAAAATTGAAAAAAAACGTTTCCTGCGGATTGTGAGGAAGGTGGCGTGTCAATATGCCAGTTTTGCGTGGTAAAAACTGAAGGAGCTGGCGCCGGCGGAGTATGATAAATGAATAAAGGCTGGTTTTGCAAGGCAAAACCAGGTAGCGGGCTGAATAAACTTGCGGGTAAAAGTGCGGAGGCCCGCGTGTGGCAGGGATTGAAGTGGAAATGAGGCTTGCCGAATTGCAGCGGAAAGCCCGGCGGCGAGCTCTGCGAGCCGAGCCACCCGGAAAAGAAAAATGCTGTTGTAAATGTGTTTCGGTGGTGGTATTCTTTAATCACTCAGTTTTGAGAATATTTTAATCGAAGGTTTTTTATGGATTTTATTAAGAATTTGAGGGATAAGGCCAGGGCTGCCGGAAAAACTATTGTTCTTTGCGAGGGCGAGGACAAGCGTGTTGTTGAGGCTGCTTCTTCTGCTGTAAAATTGGGGATTGCAAAGATTATTCTTTTGGGAAATAAGGAAGAAATTGAAAAATTCGGGTTTGACATGGATGGCGTTAAGATTGTGGATCCGCTTTCAGACCCTAATGCCGACAGGTATGCGGAGATTCTTTTTAAAGCCAGGGAAGGCAAGATAAATAAGAAGACTGGCGCTCCTGAGTATGCTGATGTTGCCGCCGCGAAGGCCGCCGCTCTTAAGGATTATACGATGTACGGCGCTTTGATTCTGAAGGCCGGCGATGCCGACGGTTTTGTTTCCGGCGCATGCCATTCTACTGCGAACACGCTGCGTCCGGGACTTCAGGTTATTAAGACCGCGCCTGGAATCAGAACGGTTTCTTCTTGCTTTATTATGGTCGCTCCGCCTACCGGAAATAAATATGTTCCTGACGGAATTGCGGTTTTTGGTGACTGCGCTGTTAATATTGAGCCGACCGCGGAGGAGCTTGCTGATATTGCTGTGGCTTCTGCCGAGACTGCGAGGGTGATTGCCGGAATTGAGCCGAAAGTCGCGATGCTCTCGTTTTCTACGAAGGGTTCTGGAAATGATTCAAAATTTTATGATACGGTTTCCAAGGTTCAGAAGGCTGCCGAGCTGGCGAAGGCTGCGGCTCCTGGTCTTGAGCTTGACGGTGAATTTCAGTTTGACGCCGCCGTTGCGCCGGAAGTTGGAAGCCTTAAGGCTCCGGGAAGCAGTGTCGCGGGACATGCGAATACATTTATTTTCCCGAACATCAATGCCGGCAACATCGGCTATAAGATATGCGCAAGAATGGGAGGCTGGAAGGCGATCGGTCCTGTGTGCCAGGGTTTTGCAAAGCCTCTGAACGACCTTTCCCGCGGCTGCAACGTTGATGAGATAATTGATACTGTCGCGGTAACCGCTTTGCAGGCGTAGTAAGTTTTTTTACAATTTGTGAATCCCGGTGCTTTTGCGCCGGGATTTTTTTTGTGTTTTTTTTTACCGGTGTGTTTTTTCACCGGGTGTATTTGTATGTTGCCATTTTATTTCTCCTCATCGCCTCTGAACTTGTGATACATTTCATCAATAAAGATTCCCATAATTTCCTTCTTCAAGCCTTCATTGTTCAAAAGTAAATTAAAGAACTGTTTTGTATCTGCATTTCCTTGAATCAGTGCATTATCAAGGTGGTCATAATATGCTTCAGTAAAGTTATCGCGGCTGTTATGCAATGCGCTTTCTTTGAGCTCATCATCCTTTTCAAGAATTTCTTTTACACCCATTGCAGAGTTAGAGGCCATATCCACATCGACTTCAACTCCGAGGGCTTCATTCATCTTCTTAATAATTTCAGAAAGCTTTTCACGTAAATCTACAACTTGAACAGGTGTTGTTGGATCGGGACTCTTAATACCTGGTTTAATTTCTGTATTGAATGGTGCAGGCTCATTTTGGTTACCTAATGAAGAATTTTCAACACATCCGCCATTTGTTATAAATACTAAGTCATCTTCTAATAAATCAATATGATCTTCAGTTTCATCACGAAGAACAACAATTCTTTTTGCTAATTTTTTATCATCTTTAATATTAATTTTTATGTATAAATCTCCGTTTTTACCACCATCCGGAGAAGCTTCTCCCATACCAGATAGTCTTATTCTATTACCATTATCTACTCTTGTCTGTTCTTGAGCTACTTTATCATTTGTTCCTGATACTGCTTTTTCAGCACTTCCAAATAAATCTCCTTTTATTGCTAGGTTTATACTTACTCCTACTAATATTAACAGAATTATTATGGTTATTATTAATGCTATTAACGTTATTCCTCTGTTTTTACTCATTTAAAATTCAACTCCTTTGTTTCTTTTTTCATAATTATTCTATACTAAAAAATTACAAATTGCAATATTTTTTGCAATTTGTATTTTCTTTTTTTATTTCAAAAATCCATTTATTATTTCCTGTTCTGCTTGTTTTTCGTCTAGTCCAAGTGTCATAAGTTTCATTAATTGTTCTCCTGCAATTTTGCCTATTGTTGCTTCATGCACTAAGTTTGCTTCTACATTATTTGCAATTATTGATGGAATTGCAATTACTTTTGCACTATCCTTTATTATTGCATCACACTCTACATGTCCAAAACATTTTGAATTTCCTTCTACATGTGATTCAAATTGTTGTACTGAATTTTCTGTTGCAACAGACCTTGATGTTACTTTTGTGCTTGAGTTTTCTCCATTTAGCTCTACATTAAAAGATGTTTTTGCTGTTTGATTTCCATGTGTCATTATTTTTTCTAGTATTACCAAACTTGTATTATTCTCTAAAACTCCTTTTGTAGTTCTTATAGTAGAGTCTACACCTTTTATTTGAACTGTCTCCATTTCCATGTTGCTACCTTCTTTTAGGTATACTTCTGTTACTGGGTTTAGAATTCTTTTTCCATCTCCTGAACCTTCTCCATAGTGTTTTTCAATGTATTTTACTTTTGCACCTTCTTCTAAGAAAAATCTATGAATTCCATCATGTTGAGAGTCTTTGTGGTGGTCGTTGTGTATTCCACAACCTGCAATTATTACTACATTTGCATTTTTTCCAATATAGAAATCGTTATATACTACATCATTTAAACCACTTTCTGTTATGATTACTGGAATATGAACAAATTCAAATTTTGTGTTTTCTTTAACAAATATATCTATTCCTGGCTTATCTTGCTTTGTTACAATATTTACGTTTTCTGTTACTTTTCTTTCTATTCCTTTGCCGTTTTTTCTAATATTGTAAGCTCCTTGAATTTCTCCATCTATATCAGATATTTCTTTTAATAATTCTTTATCAACATTTTCCATTAGGCATCTCCTCCTAACTTACAGCAATTTGTTTTTGGTATAATATTTTTCATTAAATCTTTTGATTCTCCAATTTTTTCAATTTCTCCGTTGTTTAATAAAATTACTTTATCTGCAATATCCAATATTCTTTCTTGATGAGATATAATTAATGTTGTACCTTTTGTTTTTTCTCTCATATCTTCAAAGATTTTTATTAAGTTATTAAAGCTCCATAAGTCTATTCCCGCTTCTGGTTCATCAAATATTGTTAGTTTTGAATTTCGAACTGCAACTGTTGCAATTTCTATTCTTTTTAGCTCTCCTCCTGAAAGTGAACTGTTAATTTCTCTATCTACATATTCTTTAGCACATAAACCAACTTTAGATAAAATATCGCAAGCCTCTTTTTTGGTTATATCTTTACCAGCTGATAATTTAATTAAATCATATACTGTAATTCCTTTAAACTTAACTGGTTGTTGGAATGCAAAACCAATTCCAATATTTGCTCTTTCATTAATAGGTAAAGTGCTTATATCCTTTCCATCTAAAATAACTTGTCCACTATCTTGTTTATTAATGCCCATGATTATTTTTGCCAAAGTAGACTTACCTGAACCGTTTGGTCCTGTAATTACATAAAACTTGTCATTTTCAAGTTTTAAATTTATATTTTTTAAGATTTTTTTATTATCTCTTTCGAAACATATATTTTTAAGTTCTAACATACATCCTCCTATTTACATTTAAAATATATCGTACTTTACTATTTTACCACAAAATTGGAATAAAATAAACATTTTTCATGAAAAAACTAAGACATGGGGCGTTTTCTCCCATGTCTTGCTTTTTACTTTAAATATATCTTTGGGTCTACTGTTTCGTCATCTTTGGTCATTTCAAAATGTAGGTGTGGTTCATCTGCTATTTCAAATGATGCTGAGTTTCCTACTGTTCCTAAGCTCTGCCCTTTGCTCACAGTTTCGCCTTCTTTTACAAACTCTGTTGTAAGTAAGTTTGCATATATTGTTTTGTATCCATCTCTATGCTCTATTATTACTGTTAAGCCATATCTTGGATCGTTTTTTATTGCTTTTACTGTTCCTTCTTCTGCTGATTTTACTACTGTTGTTCTTGGTGCTTTTATATCTATTCCTTTGTGTACTACCCATTCTTGTAATGTTTCTGAAAATACTAAATTATCTATTGAAAATGGCTTTGATATTTCTCCATTTACAGGGTATGCAAATTCTAATTCTTTTACTGGTTCTGGCTCTACTACTGGTTCTTGAGGTTCAGTACTTTCATCTTGATTGTTTTCTTGTGTATTTTCATCTTCGCTATTTTGATTTATTTCAGATGCAGTTTCTTCAAGAACTTCATTTATTGTTTTACTAATTTCTGTACTTGCTTCTTCTAATGCTCCTGTGTTTGGTACAAGTTCTGTTAGCTTTTCTGCTGCAAGTAGGCTTTGTTTTGCAGATTCTTTTATTTTATTGTTATATACAATATATACAATAACACATGTTGCTATTAATACTAGTAACACACCTCCATATATCATTAAAACTTTTTTTAAACCACTATTTGTTTTCTTTCTCATTTGGATTCCTCCCTTTCTTTAGTTTAATTATGTACCAATTTTTTTACTTTATTCAAATATTTTCTATTTTTACTCCTGTATAATAGTGATTTATTATTTGTTCTGCAGTAGCTCCTGTTTTTGCCATTGCATCTGCACCTGTCTGGCTAAGCCCTACACCGTGCCCATAGCCTACAACATCAAACTGAACGTTTTCGCCAACTTGCACATTAAATTTTGCAGATTTTAAACCAAATATTGTTCTTGCTTCAACTCCTGAAATACTTTTATTTCCAATTTGTATTGTTTTTACCCTTCCGCTTTCGTTATATTCAGTAATTTGTATTGGCATTTCTTGTGTCCAATCTATGGTTGTTTCTGGGTATTCTGCCTGCATTTTTTGAAGCACTTCTTCTTTTGATAATGTAACTGTTGAAGCATATTGTGTGTAGCCATCTTCCCCAGATGTTTCTACACTTTGCAAATATGGGTAATTACTTCCACCCCATACATTTGCAACAGTTTCTGTTGTTCCACCACTATTTGAGTGAAAAAATGCATTTATTGGAGCTCCATCATATGTAATTATTTTGCCTGATGTTTCATCTACTGCTGAAGTAATCTTGTTCCAGTTGTTTTCTCGGTCTACTTCATTCCATTTTTCAAAACGCTTTTCTTTAGAAATCCATGCTTGGCAACACTTTGAGTCATCACAAATATCTGCGTTTTCGTGTTTGCTTCCTTTGTATATTTTATATTCTGTATATGTTCTTGCAACTATCGCTTGTGCCTTTAAAGCTTCCTTTTCAAAATTTGCTGGCATTTCTGCAGATACTACACCATATAAGTATTTGTCCATTTCTAGTTCTTCTACTTCTCCTGTTTCAGCATGTAGTAATTTTACTATTGTAGGTGTTTTTGTATCTGTTTTATTTTCATTTTGATTATTATCACTTTCTTTGCTTACTTCATTTATTGCTACTACTGCTTTTTCTGGTCTTTTTGTAAATATAATTGGTATTAAAAAGCATAATAAAACAAAACCAAAAATATATATTAAAATTTTTCGCATTGGTTTTCCCCTTTCAAGCAATTTTTTGGCGCATCTTTGTTAGTACCTTTTTTTCTATTCTTGAAACTTGAACTTGGCTCATGCCAAGTCTTGTAGCTACTTCACTTTGAGTTTTTCCTTTGAAATATCTAAGTATTATTATTTTTCTTTCTCTTTCATCTAATTCATCTATTAATTCATGAACACATATTTTATTTACTAATGTTCCTGTTTCATCTTTATTTGTACTAATTTTTGAAATTCTGGTTTCTCCTCCTGTTTCATCATACAATTCTTCGTCTATAGATTCTGGTCTCCTTATTGCATCTAAAGCTTCTACAATTTCTTCTTTTGATACATTAAGTTTTTCTGCAAGTTCATTTACCTTTAGTGCTTCTCCTGTTTTATTTATGTTTTGTCTTTGAATTTCGTTTATTTTTGTTGCAAGTTCTTTTATGCTTCTACTTACTTTTATTGGTCCATCATCTCTTATAAATCGTTTAATTTCTCCGTATAATATATGGTACTGCATATGTTGATATTCGTACATTATAGCTTACATCAAACCTTTGAATTGCCTTTATTAATCCAATACAGCCTATTTGGTATAAGTCTTCTATACTATGTCCTCGGCCAGAAAATCTTTTTACTATGCTCCAAATTAGCCCACTGTTTTGTTCAATAAGTTTAGACATTGCTTCTTCTGATTTGTTTTGTGCCTTTACAATATCTTCTGTTTCTATCTCGTACATAATTCCTCCGTTACTCATCTTTAATTACTTTTTTCATAGTAATTTTTGTACCAACTCCTACTACAGATTCTATTTTTAGCTCGTCCATAAAGCTTTCCATAATTGTAAAGCCCATGCCTGATCTTTCAAGTTCTGGCTTTGTTGTAAACAAAGGCTCTTTTGCCTGACTAATATTCTCTATTCCCTTTCCTTTATCCATAATTACTATTTCTATTGTCTTTTGATATAATTTGCATTCAATATGTATAGTTCCAATTTTTTCTTCGTATCCATGAATTATGCAATTTGTAACTGCCTCTGATACGGCTGTTTTTATGTCTGATATTTCCTCTATACTTGGGTCTAACTGTGAGGCAAAGCTTGCTACTGTAATTCGTGCAAATGCTTCGTTTTCTGATTTACTCAAGAATTCTAAACTCATTTTATTTTCATATACATTTTCCAATTTCTGTTCCTCCTTGTTCTTCAATTATTGGTATTATTTTGGTTACTCCTGCCATTTCAAATACTTTTTTTACATTTGGAGATACATTTTTCATAAACATCTTTCCCCCAAACATGCTAGACATCTTATATCTGCCTAATACCATTCCAATTCCTGCACTATCCATGAAATTAACATTTGTAAAATCTATTACCAATGTTTTTGGTATATATTTTTGTATCTCAAAATCAGCTCTTGTTCTAATCTTTTCAGAAGAATGATGGTCTATTTCTTCTGTAAGTTTTAATGTCAAGAGCTTGTCCTTTTCATTATATGTAACTTTCAAAATTACCCCTCCTATTTTAATTGTATACCTTATATATTCTAGTTTTTTTTGGGTTTTCCTTCGATGAAAAATGGGAAGTTTTGGCGAAAAAAAAATCGACAAAATTCTACATTTTGTCGATTTAACTTTTATTCTAAGTATAATTCACATTCATTCAAAAAGAATTTGTCTGTTTGTCCTGCTATATAGTCAACTACTATTCTCTTTATATTTTCATCTGGTTTTTCCCTCATTTTATTTACAAAATGATACAATGTTCTTTCTGATGCTGTTATTGTATTTTTAGTTATTTCTTCTTTTGGGTTTACTTCGCTTAATTTTTCTAAGTAGAAATAGTAAAGTCTTGTAAAACATTTTTCTATTTTATCATAGTTTGCATTTGCCTTTTCTGAATTATATATTTTCTCAAAATTCCAGTTTTGTAGTTCCATTAATGCTTCAAAAACTTCTTGTGAAAAGCTTAAATATGGCTTATCGAAGCTGTTTACTATTACATCTTTTATTAATGTATCTACTATTTGTCTGTTATTATCTCCAAGTATTTTTCTTGGAAATTCTGGTATTTCGTTTCTATCAACAATTCCAAGCGTTATTGCATCTTCTATATCTCTACCAATATATCCTATAACATCTGATAGTCTTACTACACTTCCTTCTATTGTAATTGGTATTATCTTTTTACTGTAATTTTTCTCGTGGAATGCACCATACAAATCTCTTTCAAATTCCTCTCTTGATTTTTCTATATTGTGTTCATATTTATTTTTTAGAATTTCTCCATTATGTGCTAAAATTCCATCTAATGTTTGCATACTAATATTTAAACCTTCAATGTCTTGCAGAATTTTTACACTTTGTGCATTATGGCAAAAGTAACCTATATTTTCTTTTTCACAAATTGAATTTAGTAGGCTTTCTCCCTTATGCCCAAATGGTGTATGACCTATATCATGTCCTAATGCCATTGCTTCGATTAAATCTTCGTTTAGTCTTAAGCTTCTTCCAATTGTTCTTGCAATTTTTGAAACAAGTTGTACATGTAAAACTCTTCTTGTTATATGGTCATTTTGAATAAATGAATATACTTGAGTTTTGTCTATATATCTTGCATATCCTGATGAGTGAATTATTCTATCTATATCTCTAAAAAAAATTGGTCTTATATCCTCTTTATCTTCTTTTAACCATATTCCTTGTTCAGATTTACATGCATATGGTGATAGTTCTTTTTCTTTTAATAACATGTTTTGTTTTGCTTTTTCTAAAATTTCATTCATAAATTTTCTATTCCACCTTCTATATTATATAAATTTCTATATCCTAATTTTCGTAGAATTTGAACTGCTCTTTTGCTTCTTATTCCTGCACTACAATATACTATTATAATGCTTTCTTTTTTTAATTTTTTTGTGGCTTGACCTAATAGGTCATAAACCGGTATGTTAATGCTTCCGCCTGATGTGTCCTTCTTTAAACTCTTGAGAACTTCTTACATCTAATAGAATAACGTTTTCATTATTCTTTATTATTTCTATCATTTCATCAACTGTAATATTTTCTCTATATCTACAAATTGATTTTAAAATTTTTCTAAACACTTTTATCATCTCCTAAAAAATCCCTAATATAAATATATTAAGGGATTTTTTATTTTGTGACATTTTAAGTGTTCTCTTCAAAATATGCAGAGATAGCTACAATACTTGCAACATAAGAGCCAAGCATTATTGGGAAGAATAATCTTGTTATTGGCATTCTTAGTATTGCCATTATTGCAAGAACAAAGATAATTGTTCCAACAATTCCTAGTATTGATATTAGAAGTACCTTTAGAACTCCTTTTTTATAATATCTTATTGCAAAGTATATAAGTATTATTGCTGTTGAGATTCCAATATATAATGTATATTGTTTTGTTGTTTCTAGTAAAAGATGTTGTGTGTAGTTTTCAGAATAATTTAAGCCACTTTTTACTAACATAAATATTCCAACTGCTATTATTATTGCATATACTATTATTAATATTTTTTTAAATGTTTTCATTTTGACCTCCCATTTAAGTTTTCAAAAATATACTTTGGAAATATAAAATTATATACATAAATTAGTAATATTCCCCAGAATAGAGACATTCCAAAGCTACTAATATTTACTCTTGATGCAAAAGTAAATACAATTGCAATAACATATATTGGAAGTGTATTTAAGAAAAACTCCAAGTTTGCCTTTTTATACATTCCTTCTGTGCTTTGGCTTAAGTTTCTTAAAACAATGTATGTGAAAATGTATTCTAATACCATTGCTATAACTATTCCAGCAAGTCCTTCTATTGTAATTATTGCACTAGTTAATCTTAAAATTAATAATAATATTCCTAAATAACCAACTTGGAAATATACTGCTATAAATCCTTTTGCCTTGAATTTAACAACTAAATAAATATATGCAACTACAAAAACTATTCCAATGGCAATTTCATAAACGAAAAGTTTATTTTCAGTAATATTTGTTTCTCTTGTTTCATTTGAATACTCATATGAAAGTGGCATTACACCTGAATTTAATAACACAGCTTCTTTTTGTGCCTCTTTTACTGCTGTTTGTATTTCGTCTGTATTGCTTGACAATCCATATGTTAACATTATTTTGCCATTGTAAAATATGTTTGGTAGAACTGTTGCTCCTAAAAATTTATCATTTAATATTACCCAAACATTTTTTGATTTTGTAACATTTTCTGTTTCTCCATTTTCGTTTGTTTGTTCTTCTGTTGTTTCAACATAAATGTTATTTAATTCTTGAAGTTTCTTTGTTCCTTCTTCGTTAAATTCCAGTTGTAAAAATACTCCTGTTTCTGTTGTTCCTTGGCTATATACAACATCTGCCTTTTTTAAATACCTATTATCAAAAACTGTTTCAATTGTCTCGCCATCTAATAATATAAATGTTCCTGAATTTTTCATTATGCTTTGAACTTCATCTGCTTTATCATTTTCTGGTATTTCTAGTTTTATTGTTCCATTAGTTTCATCGAGGTCTATTGTATATTCTGTTATGCCATTTCCTTTAAGTCTTTTTTCAATTATTTTTTTTGCTCTTTTATAGTTTTCTACTGTTTTTGCAGACTCTTCGTTTATTGGTGTTTCCTGGATTTTATATCCATTTTCCTCTGTATATTCTACACCCTCTTCTTGTTTTACAACATTTCCTTCTGCATCATAAACAACTTTGTTTACATTATTATTTACACTTGCAGTAATTACTCTTGTTTTACCAAATTCCATACCTAGTTTTAAGTTTGGTAAAACACTAACTTTTTCTCCATTTTCATTTTTCTTGTATACTCCAAAAAATGATGCAAACATAAGTAGAGCTACAATTAAAATTATAATAACTGTTAATGTTTTTCTGTGCTTTTTCACTTTAATTCATTCCTTTCTATTTTGCAAAATTATAATAATTTTGTATCATTAATTACTAGTTCAAACCATATTTGTAAATATTTTGCTGCATATTTGCTCATCATTGTTCTTTCCATAAATATCTCGAAATAGTCTAAAACTGGACATATATTGGTATCTATTGTAAGGTCTAATGTTACTTTTCTTTCTTCTTTACTTATTTTTAGATTTGCTTCTGTTACTGCATAGTTTACTCTATCATGTATTTCAAATCGAGTTAAATTTTTATTTACTACTCTGTCTCTATGCACATCTGATTTATCTGCTAAAATTAATGCTGCTGAAATATCACTAACTGCTGTTCCTGTTGCTTCATCATGGTTTCCTATTGCAGACATTATTTCCATTCTGTCTTTTATATCCATACCCATGTCTTTTAAAATTGTGTAAGCAAGTATTGCACCTGAATGTGCATGGTCTACTCTGTTTACTCCATTTCCTATATCATGCAAATATCCTGCAATTTTAGCAAGTTCTATTCTATGTTCATCATAGCCAAGAGTTTCTAATATTTTTCCTGCTCTATTCGAAACTATACTTACATGCCTGTGTGCATGCTCTGTGTATCCTAATGCATCTAATTGTTTTTGTGCCCCAACAATTAGTTCTTGCACTTCCGGATTGTTTTTCACATCTTCAAAAGTTACCATTAACCTCCTCCTTTTCATTCGGTATTATATCAAAAAAAAACTTTAATTACAATACTTTTTCACTATTCTACAGTGTCATCTTTTATAAAATATTTTGTTCCAAGCATTTTGTCTGGCAAGTATTGTTGCTCTACTACATGTCCTGGGTAAATATGTGGATATTTGTATCCTACACCGTACCCAAACTGACTCATGCCTTCTGCTGGTGCGTTTCTAATATGCATTGGAATTTCTCCTGTATCTTTTGTTCTTACATCTTCTAGTGCTTTATCTATTGCCATATATGCACAATTTGATTTTTTAGATAATGCCACATATAGTGCCGCTTCTGCAAGTATTATTCTTGCTTCTGGCATACCAACATTTGCTGCTGCTTGCATTGCTGATGTTGCAACCACTAAGGCATTTGGGTTGGCTAGTCCAACATCTTCTGATGCTGCAATTACAATTCTCCTTGCTAAAAATACTGGATCTTCGCCTCCATCTATCGCTCTTGCTAAGTAAAATACTGTTGCATCTGGGTCACTACCTCTCATTGATTTTATAAATGCACTTATATTATCGTAGTGGCTGTCTCCAGATTTATCAAACATTGTTTTTTTCTTACCCATACATTCTGCTGCAATTTCTTGTGTGATTTTTATTGTTCCGTCTCCATTCATTTCTGTTGTAAGCACTGCAAGTTCTAGTGTATTTAATGCTGTTCTTACATCTCCACCTGATAATTTTGCAATGGCTTCTAATGTGCTATCTTCAATATCTATTTTATAGTTTCCAAGTCCCTCTTTATTTGCTAAAGCATTTTTTAAAATCTTAAAAATATCTGTATATGTTAAAGGGTTTAGCTTTACTACCATTGACCTTGATATTAGTGCCTTGTTTACTGAAAAATATGGGTTTTCGGTTGTTGCTCCAATTAATATAATTGTTCCATTTTCCACAAATGGAAGCAGTGCATCTTGTTGAAGCTTATTAAACCTGTGTATTTCATCTATAAATAAAATACATTTTCCTGATGGGTTAAATAAACTATTTTTGGATTCCTCAACGGCTTGTTTAATATCTGCAACTCCTGCTGTTACAGCATTTAATTGAATAAATTTATATTTGGTTGTATTACTAATTACTTTGGCTATTGATGTTTTTCCACAGCCAGTTGGTCCCCAAAGAATAACACTTGTTAACCTATCTGCTTTTATTGTTCTATATAATATTTTATCTTTTCCCAAAACTTCTTCTTGTCCAACAAACTCTTCTAGTTTTGTTGGACGAACTCTATGTGCTAAAGGCTCCATACTGCTTCACTTCCTTATTTTCCAAGTATTGATAATGCCTTTTTAATTATTTCTTCAACAGTTAAATTTTGTGTTTCAAATTTTTCTAATGCCTTCTCAATTTCTTTTCTTGTATATCCTAAAACTTGCAGAGCAACAACTGCTTCAGTATCTTTTTCGCTTTCATGAATTGCTTCTACTACTTGTTCATTCTTGCTTATTGCTTGTTCTGTTTTTAATTTATCCTTTAATTCTAATATTATTCTTGCAGCTGTTTTGCTTCCTATTCCTGGTATTTTTACTATCTTTGAAACTTCATTTGAAATTACTGCTAATGCAAAGCTTGAAGGTGTAATGTTAGATAATATTTGTATTGCTGATTTTGCACCTATTCCACTTACTGAAAGCAATAGTTCAAACATTCTAAGTTCTTCGTTTGTTAAAAAGCCATATAGGCTAATAACATCTTCTCTTACATAATAGTAAGTATGTATTTTTTGGAATTCTCCAACATCTGGTAGTTTTTCTATTACTGATGGAGACATAAAGATTTTATATCCCATGCCTCCATTATCTATTACTACATAATTGTTTGCTTTATCTGCAATTTTTCCACTTATGTATGCGTACATCTTCTCTTCACTCCTCTTAGTTATTCAACAGTTACTGATTTTGCAAGGTTTCTTGGTTTATCTACGTCTAATCCCTTTTCTGTTGAGATGTAGTATGCTAGTAGTTGTAAAGGTATTATTGAAAGTACCGGTGAAATTTCTGTAGTTACTTCTGGAATTTTAATTATAGTATCAAATCCTTTGTTTTCTACATCTTGGTTTGTTATTGCTAGTACTTTTGCCCCCCTTGAGATTACTTCTTGCACATTGCTTATAGATTTTTCTATTAAGTTTTTATCTGTCATAGTTGCTATAACTGTTACACCTGTATCTATTAAAGCAATTGGCCCGTGTTTTAATTCTCCTGAGGCATATCCTTCTGAGTGGATATATGATATTTCTTTTACTTTTAAAGAACCTTCTAAGCTTACTGCATAATCTACTCCTCTTCCTAAGAAGAACATATCTTTTTCTTTGTGAACTCTTTTTGCAAATTTTTTGATTTCACTTGTGTTTTTTAAAACTTTTTCTGCTTTTTCTGGTAATTTAAGGAGGTCTTTCTTTAAAGCTTCAACTTTTTCCATGTTGCCTCTTTCTAGAATTTCTGCAAAATATAAAGCAATTAAAGTTAACATTGTTACTTGTGATGTATATGCTTTTGTTGAAGCAACTGCTATTTCTGGTCCTGCATGTGTATATATTGAATAATCTGCCTCTCTTGTTATTGAACTACCTATAACATTAGATATTGCAAGTGTTTTTGCTCCTTTTTCTCTTGCAAGTTTTAAGGCTGCTATTGTATCTGCAGTTTCACCTGATTGACTTATATATATTGTTAATGTTTTGTTATCAATAAGTGGGTCTCTATATCTAAATTCAGATGCAATATCAACTTCTACTGGTATTTTACAAAGTTTTTCTATAATATTTTTTGCAACTAATCCAGCATGCATAGCTGTACCACATGCTACAATATATATTTTGTTTAAACTTTCTAAGTATTCTTTTGAAAAATTTAGTTCGTCAAAGCAAACTTTTGAACCATTTAATCTTGTGCCTATTGTTTCCCTTATAGCCTTTGGTTGCTCATTTATTTCTTTTAGCATAAAATGTTCATATCCGTCTTTCTCAGCACCCTTACTATCCCATTCAATACTATCAGTTGTCTTTTTTATTTCATTTAAGTCTGTATCATAAAATTTTACATTATCCTTTGTTAATACTGCAAATTCGTAATCATTTATAAAGTAAAAATCTTTTGTATATGAAAGAATTGCTGGAATATCAGATGCTAAATAGTTCTCGCCATGTCCTTTTCCTATAACTAATGGACTGTCTTTTCTTACTACTATCATATTTTCTGGTGCGTTGCTTGAGATTATTTCCAAAGCAAAGCTTCCTTTTAAATCCATACATGCATTTCTTACAGCTCTTAAAACTTTTAATTCATCATTTTTATGATCTTCTTTATAATAATAGTTTATTAAGTTCGGTATAATTTCTGTATCTGTTTGCGATACAAATTTATACCCCTTTTCTGTTAGCATATTTTTTAACTCATTATAATTTTCTATAATTCCATTATGTACAACAGCAAAAGTTCCATCCATATCTGTATGTGGGTGTGAATTTTCTTTAGCTGGTTTTCCATGTGTTGCCCATCTTGTATGTGCAATTCCTATAGTTCCTTTTAAATCATTTATTCCAGGTACTGCCTCTAAATTACTTACTCTTCCTTTATCTTTTTTAACTTCAATTTTTCCATTTTCAATTACAGCAATTCCAGCTGAATCGTAACCTCTGTATTCTAATCTTTTTAATCCTTGTAATAATATTGGTGTTGCATTTTTAGTTCCTATATATCCAACAATACCACACATAAAATACCTCCTTTATCCCTATTTTCTAAGAATTGTTAAGTTTTCAATTTCACTTAAAATTTTAGTGAATAGATGTATTATATTACATAAATTAATTTTATGCAAGTAAAAACACAAAAAAACCGGATTGCTCCGATTTTCTTGTGTTTTATAAGTATTCTATTTTACTTTGTATCCTTCTTCTTCTAAGCTTGCTTTAACTTCGTCTTTTGTCATGCCAGCTTCTGTGTCTCCACCCATTTCAGAATACATTTTAGCATCCATTTCCATTATTGCTTTTTTACCTTTTTGTTCCATTGTTGGTAAAGAAACTTTTTCATCTCCTGATGCGAAAGCATTTGCTAAGCTTAATATTGCATTGTAGCTATCAACAAATTTCTTAGCGTCATCTTTGTTATCAAAAGTATATGTCATTTTTACTTTGTTAACTTTGTCGTTTTTAAAAGATATTTCGATTTTTTCTGAATGTTTTGGTTCTGTTGATGTTCCTTCAACATCTTTTGTTGCTACTAACTTGTTCCCACAGCCTGTTAGTGCTAATACTGCTACTAACATTATTGCAATTAATACTATTATTTTAAGTGTTTTCTTCAAATATATCACCTCCACTTTTATGCCCTCATAATATCAAATACTATAAAAATAGTCAAGGCATTTTCGAATATTTTTTCATTTTTTGGAAAAACTCATTTTATGAATAAATTTACTAATTTTTTAAAGGCGTGTTTTACATACACTCCTAATGTAAAATATAATTTTGTTTTAGAAGAAAATAATGCAAATTCTAAAGATGTTGACTTGCCAGATTCATTTTTGCCAGACCATGATGTATTTGAATCTTTAGATAAGAATTATGAATACATTAAAGTTCAATACAACAGCTTAATTAATAGTGATATTATCATTCGTCCATTCACCCTAAATATCTTAGGTAAGAAATATTCTGCACTTTTTGTTGGTATAGATGGCATGATTGACTCTGAGCTTGTAAACAACTTTCTTTTAAGACCTTTAATGGAAACAAATTCTTCATTTAAACCTGCACAAACCAAAAGTGGAGTTGAATACAAAAAGATAAAAAAAGTTAGTGTTGAAGATTATATTTTTGATAAGCTTCTTCCACAAAACAGTGTTCAAAAAGTTTCTAAATTTTCAGAAGTTGCAAGTGCAATAAATTCTGGTAATTGTGCACTTTTTATAGATACTGTAAATATTGCATTTTCCATTGATGTTAAAGGTTTTGCGGCAAGAGGAATTGATACCCCTAAAAATGAGATTGTTGTTAGAGGTTCTCAAGAAGCATTTGTTGAAAAGCTAAGAACAAATACTTCAATCTTAAGAAGATTAATTAATACTCCTGATTTAATTATTGAAAGTACAACAGTTGGGAAAGCTAATAAAACTCAGGTTGCAGTATGCTACATGAAAAATATTGCAAACTCCTCTCTAATTTCAGAAGTTAAATACCGTCTTGCAAACCTAGATGTTGATTATGTTATTTCATCTCGGAAATGTTGAACAGCTTATACAAGATGATAGCAAAGTTGCATTTCCACAAATTATTTCTACTGAAAGACCTGATAAAGCTGCAAACCATTTACTTGAAGGTAGAGTTGTAATACTTGTTAATGGTTCGCCTTACTCACTTATTGTTCCTGGTGTTTTTATTGATTTTTTATCTTCTCCAGAAGATCTTAATTTAAAGCACCAATATGCTAACTTGCTAAAAACCATTCGTCTTATTGCTGCATTTATAACACTTCTACTTCCTGGGCTTTATATTGCTGTTTTAAACTTTCACACTGAACTTGTTCCAACTCCGCTTCTATTCGCAATTGCAGGTTCAAGAAATAGTGTTCCCTTCCCAGTAATTTTTGAAGTTTTATTAATGGAAATATCTTTTGAATTAATACGTGAAGCTGGGCTTAGAATTCCTAACCCTATTGGTCCAACAATACGGAATTATTGGTGCATTAATTTTGGGAGATGCTGCTGTAAATGCAAATTTAGTTAGTCCAATATCTATTATAATTGTTGCATTAACTGGTATTTGCTCATTTGCTATACCTGATTTTTCGCTTAATTTTACTTTTAGAATTTACAAATTCCTATACATTTTTTTAGGCTATATTGCAGGCTTTTTAGGTATTGCTGTTGGTTTGTTTACACAGTTTTCTATTTTATGTGCTTTAAACTCTTTCGGTGTATCTTACTTAGAGCCATATATACCTGTTACGAATTTTAATACATCTATATCTTATTTTATACACTCAATATGGAAACGAGAAAACCGTAGTGACTTTTTAAACACAAAGCGTCCTAAGGAACAACCTAGAATAAGTAGGAAATGGAAATATTGGAGTAAATCTATAACAAAATGAAAGGAGAATTCAAATGAATGATATGCAAAAACTTGGCAAAGTTGAAGCTATGGGGCTAAGCTTGGCAGTTATTAGTAACAACATAATTTTTAACATGACATCAGTTATTTTCAATAGCTGTGGATCTGGTTCATGGCTTAATGTTTTGTATGTAAGCATTCTATCAATATTGTTTATGTTAGTTGCAATATTTCTTTTCAAACGTTTTATAAGTTATGATATTCTAGATGTTTCTGAGTACTTAGGTGGTTCATGGCTTAAAGGAATTATGGCTATTTTATTTATTGTGCTCTTCATGTCATTTTCTGCAGTATCTCTAAGGTATTATGTAAATGATTTGCATGTTATATATTACCCAGAATACAACTATTTAGTTTTATTATTAATTACATTTATACCTGTAATTATCTCTAGCAAAATTGGCCTAAAAGCAATTTATGGTACAAACCTAGTTGTTATACCAATTGCAGTATTATCAATTGTTTTATTGTTCTCTATTTCAATTAGAGATTTTACTTGGCAAAGGCTTTTCCCTGCTTTTGGCTATGGTGTAAAAAACACATTTGTTACTCAGTCTTTAAACGTTTTTGCATTTAATGTTATTGCTTACTTGTACTTCTTACCTCCTTTTTTAAAAGACACAAAAGACTTTAAAAAAGTAACTTTATTTTCTGTAATCTCATGTGCATTGTATTTTATTTTAACTACACTTGCTTTAACAATGACATTTGCATATTCATTTACAGCAGATGAAGCACTTTCATTGTATTTAATAGCAAGGTTTGCAACACTTGGCCGTTTCTTCCAAAGAATTGATGCTATATTCATTTTTATTTGGCTTTTAGCATTCCTATCATTTGTAAGCCTTAATGTTTATTTAATATCGTACATTATAAAAAAGAGTTTTAAACTTAGCAATTCCAAAGAAATAATTGGTAGTGTTTCTTTAGTTATGCTTGGGTTTGCTCTATTTTTCAAAAACATTTCAACTGTAAGTAGTTTTACTAAAAACTTTTTTAAGCCATACTCTGTTTTATTAATATTTGTAGTTAGCTTTTTGATTTTAGTTTTTGCCAATTTCAAAAAAAGAAGGGATAAAAAATGAGAATAAAAGTATTTTTATTGCTATTAATTTGTTCAATTTCTATCTTTCTTTTTACTGGTTGTTCAAGCTCCAGAGGTATAGAAGATAAGGCTTATGCTATTGCACTTGGAATAGATACATCAGACACACATGATGTAAAAATTAGCATTCAATTTGCTGTTTTAAACTCCTCTGAATCTTCAAGTTCTTCATCTGGTAGTTCTTCTAGTGATAATTCAACTATATTATCTGTTGACTGCTCAAGTATAGATTCTGGAATTAGCTTAATTAATAGCTATATAAGTAAACAAGTTAATCTTTCACACTGTAAGGCTGTTATAATTTCTGAAGAATACTCCTCTTCTGGTATTTCTGATGTAATTTACACTTTAATGAATAACATAGAACTTAGACCTGATTGCAGTATTATAATAAGTAAATGTGATGCTTACGATTTTTTAGAAAATTCAAAACCTGTTTTTGAATCAAACCCAGCTGAATATTTTGAACAAAACTTTAATTCTAGCGAATACACTGGTTACCTTAATAATGTAACACTTGCAGATTTTTATTACAACATTTTGAACACATCTTCTAATGCTTCTGCAATACTTGCTGGAATTAATACAAAAGAAACTCAAAGCAGAGTTAACCCAAATGCTTCTCTACTTGATGATGACTATATTGCTGGTCGGAACACCTATTGAGTCTAAAAACAATGTTGAAAGTATGGGACTTGCCGTGTTTCGTGGAGATAAATTAGTGGGTGAATTAAATAACATAGAAACATTGTGTCACCTAATTGTAACTAATGATTTAAAAAATGCAACAATAAATATAACTAACCCTTTCGAACCTAGTAATAATATTTCTTTATATATTAGTTTAAGCAAGGAAACCAAAAGAAAAGTTTCTTTGGTTAATAACTATCCATTTATAGAATGTGAAATCTGGCTAACTGGGAACATACCTACAATTTATAGTTCTATAGATTTATCTAATGAAGCTTGTATGAACACCTTAAATGAAGCTCTTTGTGATAATATTGAGGCACATGTTCTTTCATATTTATATAAGACTTCAAAAGCGTTAAAATCAGATATTGTAGGATTTGGAGAATACTTGCTTCCACAATATGCAACATGGCAAGACTGGCTAGATTCAGATTGGGAAAACAACTACCAAAACGCATTTTTTAAGGTAACTGTTCATTCTGAACTTCAAAGTGGTTATTTATATAATAAGCTTTAGGAGGAATTTTTATGATTATAATTTTTGCAATTATTTCCTTATACTTTTTTGTTAGAGCTGTAAGTTTTGGAATTTATGAGATAAAAAAAAATAACAATACCTTTGCAGGTATTGTTACGTTTATAATTGCTATTATACGGACTTATATTCCCAAATATTGTAATATGGGTTAGTGGTATTTATTAGATTAATAAAATATTCCAAGTACTATTGCAAGTACTATAAATGCAACACCTAGAATGATTGTATTTTTTCTAAGTTTACCTTCTTTAGTTCTTCCTTTATTTTTCTCATAGAAAGAACCTCCTGTAATAGCTGCTGACATACCGTCATCATCTTTTGATTGCATTAGAGTTAATACTGTTAATACTAATGCAACTATTACATATATTATAATTAGAACTGTTTTCATGCTTGTTCTCCTCTCATTTGACTTTACTTTTTTATTGACCATATTATTGTAACACAATATTTTATAAAAAGCAAGAAAATTGCTTACTTTTTCTCAACTAATATATCTCCAAAGTTTTTTTCTTGGTTTGTTATTATTTTATTTCGTCTACTTAATTCTAAAACACCTGAAAATGCTGTTACTGTTTCTAGCTTTGTGTATTTCTTGCTTGTACATAATTTGCTAAATATGAATTTGTGTTTTTTAACTAGTTCTTTAAATATATCTTTTACTTTGCTTGCTACTGTTACTGTTTCTAGTATTGCTATTTTTTCAATGTTTATTGCATTTTTGTTTTTCTTGTTTTCATTTTTTTCTATTAAAAACTTGTAGCTTTGTACAATATCCTCTTTTTCGTATTTTCTCTCTAACTTTCTGCTTGGAAGTTCAATTTTTTCTGGCAATTTGAAGTTTCTTTTAGAATATACATTATAGTTTTCTCTTAAAGTTTTTATAATTTCTTTATATTTTTTGTATTCTATAATTCTTCTAATAAGTTCTTCTTCAGTAATTTCTTCTTCATTTTCTACCTCTTTTGGCAAAAGGTGTTTAGATTTTAAATACACAAGGGTTGAAAGCATAACTATGAATTCACTTGCAATTTCTAGATTTAATTCTTCCATTGCATTTAGGTATTCAATGTACTGGTCTGTTATTTGTGTTATATTTACTTTGTCTATTTCCATTTTGTTTTTATCTACTAGGTGACATAGTAAATCAAGTGGACCTTCAAAGTTTTCTAGTTTTATGTTATATTTTTTTGTTTCCAAAGTTAGTATATCATTCATTGCCATTATTTTCTCCCTCTAATCTTGTGCAAGTGTAATGCTTTCACTTAAATATCCTTTTTTCTTTAAATATTGTATAATATCTTCTTTTTCCATTGTTGCTTGTTTTTTTATAAATATATTTTTTGCAGAATTTATTTCATATTCTAATAAATCTTCTTTGTTTTGAGATATATAATCTTCTAAATCGTGTTTATTTATGCCTTTTGAAAGTAGCTTATATTCTAGTTCTTTTATTGATAAGTTTTTAAGTCTTTGGAATTCATCTACTGTTCTTTGTATGTATAAAAAGTCGTTTATATAGCCATTTTCTTTTAGATTTTCTATAACCTCATCTAGCATTTCTCCAGAGTTTTCTGCAAATTTTCTTCTAATTTCTGCTTCGCTTCTTTTTTTGTACAATGCATATTTTAACACTTTTGTCTTAAGTTTGTCAAATTCAATATAGTCTTCCATTTGTTCCTCCTAAAAGCTATATATATTTACAAAGAAGTCTTGCGACTTCTTTGTAATTTATTATTCTTCTGGTTCTACTTCTTGTTCTTGGTCTTCCTCTTCATCTCCAAGGCTTTTTTCAAATGCTTGTCTAAAGTTTTCTCTAATCTTTTCTTCAAGTTCTTGTGCAACTTCTTTGTGTTCTTTTAAGTATGTTTTTGCATTTTCTCTACCTTGTCCAATTTTTTCTCCGTTGTAGCTAAACCATGCACCGGCTTTTTCTACTAAATTTAAGTTAACTGCTAAGTCTAGTATGTTTCCTTCTTTTGATATACCTCTACCATATACTATATCAAATTCAGCCTCTCTAAATGGTGGCGCTACTTTATTTTTTATAACTTTTACTCTTGCTCTTGCTCCTGTAACTTCTCCATCTGTTTTAATATTTTCAATTTTTCTTATATCTAATCTTACAGATGCATAGAATTTAAGTGCTCTACCACCTGGTGTTGTTTCTGGGTTTCCAAACATTATTCCAACTTTTTCTCTTAATTGGTTTATGAAAATTATAACTGTTTTAGATTTGTTAATTACACCTGCAAGTTTTCTTAATGCTTGAGACATAAGTCTTGCTTGTAAACCAACGTGTGCATCTCCCATATCTCCATCAATTTCAGCCTTTGGAACTAATGCTGCAACTGAGTCTACAACTATAATATCTATTGCTCCACTTCTTGTTAATGCTTCTGCTATCTCTAAAGCTTGTTCACCTGTATCTGGTTGTGATACTATTAAGTTATCTATATCAACACCTAAATGTTTTGCATATACTGGGTCTAAAGCATGCTCTGCATCAATAAATGCTGCTTCTCCTCCAAGTTTTTGAGCTTCTGCTATTGCATGAAGTGCAAGTGTTGTTTTACCAGAAGATTCTGGTCCAAAAATTTCTATAATTCTTCCTCTAGGAATACCACCAATTCCAAGTGCAATGTCTAAACTTAACGCTCCTGTTGGAATTGCTTCAACATTCATTGCTTGGTATTCTCCAAGTTTCATAACTGAACCTTTACCGAATTGTTTTTCAATTTGTCCTAATGCTGTTTCTAATGCTTTTTTCTTTTCTAAATCTTCAAACATATTAATTGCAACATCACAAATATACATAACTATCTTTTGATTTTGATTAAATAACTCTTCTTCTCTTTGTTTCATTTCAAGTAATTCATCGTGAAGACGCCCTTTTGTCATATTAATAAAACTATCACTATAAATAATTTTTTTTGATAAGCCATGTCTTTTTAAAGCGTTTTCGGTTTCTTTGTTATACGTATCAAGCTCTTTTTTATCAATAAGCATTTTCAGTATTTCATCAACGTCGGTTTTTATAACCATGCTAGTTAGTTTTTCGCCCAATAGAGGTTTTTCCATCAAATTAAGTACGTTTTCTTCCTTAAATTTTTTTCCTTTTGGTTTTATACTATATTCATCTTTCTCGGAAGAAAAAAGCTTTTACTTC